>Ga0272445_1000058_pt1 | contig 105120 bp, 102 predicted proteins | sample YNPCB0031_FD_194404 | JGI IMG/M metagenome (GOLD analysis project Ga0272445, IMG submission 194404) | Hot spring sediment microbial communities from Yellowstone National Park, WY, United States - YNP-CB-003-1 | ecosystem: Environmental > Aquatic > Thermal springs > Hot (42-90C) > Sediment...
GGGGCTTTACGCCTCATACTTTTTTTTTTAAAAAAAAAAATCTTGTATATAAAACTTATTTCGCTCCATAATTTCAGGGCGTGTCCAGTTACATATGAACTTTTCGCAACATTTATAAGTAAGCCTAATGTCGAGCCTATGTCCAGCCAAGTAGCAGTTGGACACGCCCACAACTTCATAGCGATGAGTTCCGATTTATAGAGTTGACGGTTATATCGCTATGAACGGTAAGGCTGTGGTTAAACGTAGGCCTGGCTATTACCCTCTATGAGATACGCGGTTTAGGGTAGCTCTCACGTTTGGGAAACCTTACCTAGGTAGCCTAATGTTTATAGCCCCATGGGGAGGTTTGCGGTGTAGACTATAGGTTGGAGGACTATATCTCTCGAATCGTAGGATGCATACTATATAAGTGTAGGTGAACGATATATAGGTCAGCTTCTCAGCTTAAACCCGATAGCAGATAGCTTCGGTAGAGATTTATGGACGCATATAAACGGAAGCTAAACATTAGTAGAGAGAAGACTGTAAACGGGCCTAGAATAGATGAGTAACTCATCAACACATAATATAGCTAGCCTTCCAGAATAGTGAACGGCGTTATATCCCCCAAAGCCTTTAATATCCATATACTCCTCTCCCTAGCCTTCCTCACAGCCTCATCTGTAGCTAAACACGTATAGACCAATACAACCTTCTTAGGTTTCAGCTTATCCGGATAAAGCTTCTCCAACCTCTCCACCTTACCTATGAATCTATCTAGACCTCTAACCCCCAACCTTACAGTAGCTTCACCTATAACGCATAGATCCCTAGATACACCATAGATATCGATCTCAAGCATGGGAAGACGGAGAATATCCAAATCGACTTCATAACCCATCTCCCTCAACCTACTCCTAAGAACCTCCCTAGCCTCCTCCTCGATATCTAACGTAACCTTCTCAAGAGTCCTCTCAACCCTTGATAGCCTAGCCTCCATCCTCTTAACGACGCTAAGCATATCCCTAAAATCACGTCTAAGCCCAGCTATCTCCTGTGCGTGCATCGCTAGTATCTCATCATGCCTCTTAAACCCCTCCATCATATCCTGCCTAAGCTTGGCTATCTCCTCATCATGCCTCTTGAACCCCTCCACCATATCGCTCCTAAGCTTAACTATCTCCTGTGCGTGCATCGCTAGTATCTCATCATGCCTCTTGAACCCGGCAATCATATCCTCCCTAAGTTTCGCTAGCTCGGCTTCATGCCTATCTAATCTCTCGAGTATATCAGTGAATATCTCTTCATGCCTGTCTAGACGCTTGAAGATCTCTATGAATAGCTGCTCATGCTTATCAAGTCTACCTAGTAGCTCGTTAAACTTCTCGTCATGCTTCTCAAGACGCTTTAGAATCTCATCTAAACCTATAAACCCGGCTACGGCGTAACGGAACTCTAAATCTTCTTCAAGAAGTTTAAGGAACTCTCTCTTAAGCTCTGAAAGCAACTATAGACCCTCCAGACCTTTATTGATCCACTCTAGCATATAAACCGTTCCCCCTCTGGAAGCAACTTACCTAATCTTCCTTAGAAGATCGATGTCATGCATATCTCATTTTTCATTCAATTAGGTTGAACGAAAATAGTGGAAGGCTAAGTCTCGTACGAGGTATACGAACAGTTGAACATTGAGACCCCAAACCCATTCTAGGTCTGGGTTTCCATAGTTTCCACTCTATATTTTCTCCATACCTACCATCTCTAGAGGATGCTGGATAGAGTAGCTCTAGAACTCTATTCTCCTACCTGCTTCCTCATCTAGCTTGTATCCTGGGAAATCTTCTATCAGCCTCTCTATCGTTTCTGTGAATCGATCTATAAGTTGTTTAACTATGCTCTTCTCCATAGAATCCTTTCTAACTACTAAATCGTATCTCTCGTAGCCTATGGGTGTGAACTCTAGACCGTACCTCTCGGCTACGTATCTAACCGCTACCCCTACATCCACTATACCCTTGGATACAAGGTATGCTACAGCTTCATGAGTCTTCACCTCGAAGTTATACCCTTTAACCATAGCTTTCAGCTTCTCAGGCTCTATACCCCTCCTCTTAGCTTCTCCTTCGAGTAGCGTATCTACTAGGATCCTCGTACCGCTACCTGGATTCCTATTAACGAAGCTTAAACCTCTATCGATTACATCGCCTATAGACGCTACCTTTACGCCTTCCCTCCTATATACGAAGCCCTGCTCACGTAGATAACCTCTGACAAGTACTACATCCTTCAAACCCATCCTCTCTATGAACGGTACGTTATACTCGCCTGCCTCAGGGTCGAGTATATGCACTCCTGCTATATCGGCTACCCCCATCTTCACAGCATGCAACCCAGCCATGCTACCTACGTTAAGCATACGTATCCTCTCATTCGAAGCTATGGAATCCACTAGATACTGTAGCAAGGGGTCATGGCTACCGATTATGTTTACATCGTAGGGCTTCCAGAACGGATTAACTAGGATCCTCGATCGGTATCCCGGTGGAGCATACTCAAGGTTTTCAGGTATAACAGCGTACCCGTCTACGAGGCTTAGCGATGATATCCTACCGCTATGTCCTGGTAGAGGGTATGCCGTCATAGATCCCATACGCTCTACGAGTACGACAGGTATGAAGACTCTTATACCTGGTTCACCTCTAAGCGGTATGGGTACAACGGCATCGATATACCTATGCTCGTGTACCCTGTATCCTTGGAGCTTCGCTAGTATCGGTAGGAGGTATAGGTTAACCGTTAGGAGGCATGATAGAGGGAATCCAGGTAGACCCAACACTATCCTATCATCGTGGATAGCTAAAGCTAGAGGTCTGCCAGGCTTCTCCCTAACCCCATGGACTACTAGACCTGGATTAAGCTTAGATAGAACCCTATATACTAGGTCTTCTAAACCTGCGGATGTACCTCCTATCGTAACTACTATATCGTTCTCATCTATCGCCCTCCAAAGCTTATCCTCCAGATCCCCCTCATCATCCATAGCCCTCTCGTAGATTCTAGGCTCAGCACCTACGAGCTTCGCATAACAGTATACAAGGTAGGAGTTAGAATCGTATACGCAGCCGTAATCCAATGTTTCGTTTAAACATCTAATCTCCCCGCCGGTGGGTAGTATACCGACCATTACAGGCTTATATACGTAGACTCGATCGATACCTAGAGCCGCCAGCATAGATGCTAGTAGCGGTGTAACTACTTCGCCTCTCCATGCTGCAACCTCACCCTCCGAGAAATCCGACCCTACCTGATCGATATTCTCACCTCTAGCTATACTTCTATAGAATACCACGTAGTCGCCATCCATATGCGTATACTCCACCGGGACCACGGCGTCAGCCGGGTAAGGTATAACGGCGCCTGTGGATACTTCTACGCATTCACCTCTACCCATCCCGAGAATCTTCACCTCACCAGCTGATACCTTACCTATAAGCTTCAATTTTCTAGGTCTATCCTCGTATACGCCTATAAGATCGTCGCTTAGAACGGCGTATCCATCCATAAGGGAGCGTGTATAGGGGGGATAATTCACTTTGGCATACACGTTACGGCTCAGCACTCTACCTAGAGCTTCGCTTAGGGGGAGCTCCACCTCCCCTAGAGGCTTTAGAGGTCTATAACTCTCGAGTATCGGTATAACCTCATCCACGGAAACTAATTTACGGTAGATTTTACGTCTACTCAAATCTGATCCACCGATGTATACATATTCACCTCGACTTCGCATCCTTCATCGAATCCCTCGATATCCTCGGGGATCTCTATGAATCCGTTACCTTTGAGTAGGCTGGCTAAAGCTCCTGATCCGCCGATCATAAGTGGTTCCGCGTACAATCTACCGCCATCCATATAGACTCTTACACGTACGAATCCTTTAACCCCAAGCTTCACCGTAACCCTGCGAGTCAGTATAGCTCTAATCCTAGGATAACCTGGTATATCTAAACCCAGCCCCCTCAGTAGAGGCTTCAGGACATACTCCAATGTAGACATAGCCGCTACAGGTAGACCGCTTAGGGCTAGTATAGGTTTGCCGCCCCTGATAGCTAGACATGCAGTCTTACCAGGCTGTATAGCGAATCCGTGCACCAGATACTCAGGTGCTAGGCTCTCTATAGCTTTAACCGTATAATCATGTCTACCCATGGATGTACCTCCCAGTAGTATGGATAGATAATGGTTATCGCATTCCAGCATCCAGTCAGCTATCTCCCTCGGATCATCACCTACTATAGATATCCTATCCACGGTGAATCCATGCCATCTAAGCCAAGCAGCTACGAAGATATGGGTGAAAGGCCTAAAGTATGCGCCTTCCACGATTTCATCACCCACGTTTAGGATTCTAGCTTTAAGATCGAAAACCCGGATTCTACTCTTACCTTCTAAGATCAACCCAGCTATAGCTTGAGGTGTAATCCTACAACCTCTACCGATTATCGTTATACCCTCATCATACTCCTCACCTGGTAGTGATACATTCTCGTATCTAGCTATACGTTTCGATACTAGAATCCATCCTCCTTCTTCGACTGCATCCTCCACCGGTACCACTGCGTCAGCCCCGACAGGTAGAAGAGCACCAGTTTCTATCCTGACAGCTAGACCAGGCTTCAACGTTATATCCGGATCGTATCCAGGCCTTATCGATGCATCGAGAAGTCGCAGAGGGATGGGCGAATTAGGTGATGCAGCCTCAACATCATTCGTACGGATAGCGTATCCATCCATAACGGCTTTAGGTTTTGGTGGAAGCTTAAAACTAGAGGTCACCGTCTCAGCTGAATACATACCTAAGGAATCCTCTACGCGGATATCCACCTCGCTTGGAAGACTGAGATAGCTGGAAGCCCTAGCTAGAATATCTGATACTCTATGAAGCTCCCTCAACCCCTCAACCCCTTATACGCAACACCAGTATCTTAAGATTAATCCTAGGAGAAGGGGGATGTAGCGATAGGAGATTATGCATCTAACATGGATATAGCATAAAAGCGCTATCCGGACCTAGGCTACAACCTCCAATTCCCTACCGACCACAAGCCTTACACCCCTCTTCGCGCACTCATCCTTAAGATAACCCATCGCATCGCTAGAAACGTTTGCTACTGTTAGCACCTTAAGTATTATTTTCCTACCAGTAGACTTCTCAGCAGCTTCCACTTTAACATCAAGCTTCTTCAGCTCACTCTCAGCTTCATCTTTATCCCTAATACACAACGTAGCTTCACCTACAACTAACGGGTCCTCGCAGAATATATCGATCTCGTATATCCTACCATCATAATAAACGAACCCCTTATTCACGCTAACGCCCGTATACCCCATATCCTCAAGCATAAGTTCTACGAAAGCGCATGCATAATGCTCTATAGTAACCCCTAAAGCTCTACCGAAAGATTCAAACGAAGATCTAAGCCTCCTCTGCTCCCTACTCATCTTCTCAAACTCAACTCTAAGATCCCTAACCTCCTCCCATAGCTTAACCTGCTCCTCCCTCGATAACTTAACCTCCTCCCATAATCTATCCTGACCCTCCCTTAACGATTTAACCTCCAACCAAAGCCTCTCGACGCTCTCCCAAAGCTTGTTCTGTCCCTCCCTGAGATCCCTAACCTCCATCCAAAGCTTATCCTGCCCCTCCCTCAGCGATCTAACCTCAATCCATAGCTTCTCAGCATTCTCCCATAGCCTATTCTGCCCCTCATAAAGATCGGCTATACGGGACTCTATAGAATCAAGTCGCTTAAGAATTTCGGATAAACCTAAGTAGCCTGCGATAGCGTAGCGGAACTCTTTATCTTTATCCAACGTTTCTAGGAATCTAAGCTTCTCCTCTTTAGAGAGCATCTCCAGTATGATGGATAAAGATTTACATCTCCCTAATAAACATCTCTATCAATATTGGAAGCGTTATACCAAGAAGTTGGGGGTTGATAACTTCTACATCTCTATGTTTATATCGATCCAGGTTCATGCTATCTTCATAAGGTTTGCTCGATCGCAAGCTATTCGATCCTATCGCTTTATCCGATATTACTGAACGTATCGTATCTAGGAAGCGCATCGATGGGGGCTTCGAGAGGCGTTATTGGCGTTTTAGGGGTGGACGCTGGTATGGCGGTATAGCTACGGCTGATGCTGTAGGCTGCTGTCTTAGATGCGTATTCTGCTGGAGTTGGAGGGTTAGGGATAACCCGTATACCGGAGGATTCTACTCTGCTAGGGATGTGTGGGTTAGGCTTAGGGAGATATGCGCTCGTAGAGGTTATAGGCAGGTTAGGGTTAGCGGATGCGAGCCTACGATAGCTTTCAACCATCTAGAAGAGCTTATAAGGTTATTCGAATCTGAGGGTAGATACCTCTTCATACTGGAGACTAACGGTATACTGATAGGTGCGTATAGAGGATATACTGAGAGGCTTTCAGAATTCAGGAATCTTCACGTCAGAGTTTCGATTAAGGGATGTAGTCCAGATGAGTTTTCGATGCTTACGCTAGCGGAACCAAGCGGATTCGAACTTCAATTAAACGCTCTTAAGAATCTAATCGATGAAGAAGTTTCATGCCATCCAGCCGTTATGTTGAGCTTCAGCAGCGATGAATCTAAAGCTAAACTGATTGATAGGCTCAAAGCTATCGATGATAAGCTTGTAGAGGGATTCGAGGAGGAGTACGTATTCCTATATCCGCATGTGGAGGCTAAGCTTAAAGAGTATGGTTTGAAGCCTAGGATAGCGTTTAAACCAGACGCTATACCTAATGATCTAATCTAAGATGATCGATACTCCGTGCATATGCATCTAACTTTACATTCGTTACACAATCTACGGTTGCATAGAAGCTTATCATGTATGTATGCTATGGTTTGTATCCATCCTGCCAGCTCCCCATACTCCACCCTAGCTATCCAGTGGAGGCACTCGCTACGTAGAGGGCAATCAATGCATAGATACCTCCTACACATAGATGCACTCCATGGGATTCCCCAATCTATCAACCCAATCCTCCTAGATATCTTCTGGAAGTGTATATCGGATGAGGCCATATAAGTTGCATCCCTACGACTGAATAGGAGGTATGAGGTTGCAGTTTTAGGTCCTATCCACGGCCCCTCCTGAAGCTTAACCCTAAGCATCGATGGATCGATTCTATCCTCTAGAGGCTCTATCCTCTTCAGGTAGAATCTTATCTGCATCGGCAGTTGGGATAGATGGAAGCTTCTAGATACCATGCGAGAGTTATCCATCGTCAACATTCTGAGATCCCCTATCGTTTCTGCTAACTTCCTGACCCATCTGACGGTATTCAGATGGAAATCCGTATGCCTAGATAGCGTTATCGATGTGAACAGCCACAGCCTACTATACGGATCTATAGCTAACCCTACCCCATCGTAAGCTTCGATCAGAGGCCATACTCGGCTGATCCTACTTGAGGATAGCCTAGATACATAGCTATATGGATTAAACCATAAGCCAGTAAACTCTAAGACCACATGCTCAGAACCTATAGGTGCGCCTTCAAACCTCAATACCTTTGGTTCCTCGAGCTTAAACCTCAACCCCTTATATTCGCCTATAATCTTAACATACCATCCATCGATCCTAGAGTAGAATGGATAGGTGAACGATGGATATAAGCTCATATTAAGGTTATACCTCCTATCCAGATTCATAGACGGCATAACGACCATCCGCTACCGGGTTGATGGTCTTCAAAGAAAGTATTCGCGGTAGATCCTATCCGCCTTTCGCATCTATCATCCTCGAGATTATATCCTTAACCTTCACTCTCACATCTAAACCCATAGGTTTGCCTAGCACCCTCTCGGTCATCCTGCAGAAAGAGCATACACCACCCTGGGATGGCATACCGCATATGCTGCATCGATTAACCTCAGTGCTCGGTTGCGGATACTTAGCTATACTTCTAGCGATCGATCTTAGGAATGCTATCTTGAAGCCCGGTGAATCCTCCTCTATGCCGTCCAAGAATGCTCTTATACTATCCTCCATACCGATGCTATGCAACGGGCATTCAACACTTTGATAGGGTATACCAGCTAGATTCGCGTAGAGAGCTATATCCCTTTCATAGACTTCATACAATGGTCTTATCCTACCTACTACGAACCCGCCGTAGCCTTCAGTCTTAGGTCCAAGCTTACGTATATCTTCTAGATTCTGTAGAAGGAAGTTTTTGAGTATATATACCGCTAGATCATCTAGGTGGTGGCCTAACGCCACCGCATCGACACCTGCCTCTATGCCTGCTAGATTCAATAGGTACCTCTTAATAGCTCCGCATACACTGCATGGTGGTCTACGCATCCTCCTAGCAAGCTCCGGAACACCCAGTCCTATCATATCCTCTAACCTAACTACCATGCAGCGGATACCAGCTATCCTACAAACTTCCTCAGCTATACTTCTAGCTTCACCGGAATATCCATCTATCCCTAGATCTATATGTAGTACTATCAGATCGAATCCGAGTTTAGCTGAGAGCTTGGAGAGAGTTAGGAGCATCGTAGAGCTATCCTTACCGCCGGAGACGGCTGCTAGGATCTTGGATCCAGGCTTGATCATCTTATACCTTCTAACCGCTGACTCAACCCTATCAAGGATATAATCTAGGAAGTGTTCCCTACAAAGGTTCAGCTTAGCGTACCTAAGATATGTTACAGCTGGGTTACCGCACCTATTGCATAACGATCCGCGTATTCCCCTCATATATGCCTATTTTTACCGAGCCCCTCGTATCGGATAAACCTTCAGTATTCCAAGCACCTAGAATCATCCTAGCAAAGGTTGTCGCCCAACCGTTGTATCCTACCTCTATCTAGTGGTGGATCCCGGAGTATTAGCGTGTAGCAGGCTATAGCATAGCGGCGGAGATTGGGTAGGTGGAATCTCTGATAATCTGGGTTGGCTCAAAGCGGATTTAAAACTCTATAATAGGTCTCCTTAGGGTTTGAGTCTATCAAGGCTTATCTATCTTCTACGATCTATTTATCTAATATGGCTGTATGCTTCGATAGGCTTCTCTCGGTACTTCTATTGGAGGATCCGCCTGATAGGATACCTTTCTACGATTTATTCGCAGATTTAGAGGTTATAGAAGCTCTAACGGGACGTAAGCTCTCGGAGGTTAAAGATCTTACGATCGGTAGGATTAAAAGTATGATGGCTAGGGGCTACGAAAATAAGCTTAAACCTGCCTACGAGGCTATCGTTAGATTCTACTATACGCTCGGCTACGACTATATACCTCTAACCCTTCCATCACCGTTCCCCAGATTTAACGTTAAGCCTTGCAGGGATACTGCGGCTCTATCTAGAGGCTTAAGGATTTGGCAGGACGAGTCTAGGGGTACTATAGAGTCTAGAGAGGCTTTCGATAGATACGATTGGCCTGATGAATCCGACGTGCAGGATTCATACATGACCCTATACCGTTTAGTCGAGGGGATCTTACCCGAAGATATGATGATCATACCATTAACACCTGGCGGCGTATTGGAGAATGTTATGTGGCTTATGGGTACAATCCCATTCTCTAAAGCACTATACACGGATCGAACATTAGTCAGGGATATGTTCGATAGAATTGGAAGAATCATCTCATCGATATGTCGTTTTATGTCTGAGCAGCCTATGGTCGGAGCTATGTCTATGGGCGATGATATGGGTTATAAGAGTGGGCCTATGATATCGCCTAAGTATCTGAGATACTACGTATTCCCATGGCATAGGGTATGCGTAGATGAAGCCCATAGATTCGGTAAACCCTTCATACTCCATAGCTGCGGACGGCTAGATATAGTTATGGAAGATCTCATAGAATATGTAGGTATAGATGCTAAGCATTCGTACGAAGATTCTTCATATCCTGTAACCAGGTATAAGAAGCTGTATGGGGATAGGATAGCTATACTCGGAGGCGTCGATATGGATAAACTATCTAGGATGCCTCTGGAAGATTTCAAGGCATACGTTAGATCGATTATAGATGAATGTGCTCCGGGTGGAGGTTATGCGATAGGATGCGGGAATACCGTAGCCAACTATATAAAGATCGAGAACTATCTAGCTATGCTCGAAGTAGCTAGAAGTTATGGGAGGTATCCCTCCAATATTAAAGGATAAAGTTTAATATCTATATAATCGACGGCTATCTATCCGTGAAGCCTAGGAGGGCATACCTCGCAGCAGCCTCATCGGTATCCATCACGCTTGTAGCCGTAGCTACCTTAGCTATACAAGTCTACATACCTGCTACCAGAGGATACTTCAATATAGGTGAGGTTATGGTTTATATGGTAGCTTTACTCCTCGGATCTAGGATAGGATGCATCGCCGGAGGTTTAGGCTCTGCTCTAGCAGATATAATTTCAGGCTACGGATTCTATGCTCCGGCTACGCTTATAGCTAAGGGGTTGGAGGGATACCTAGTCGGTTATATATCCAGATTGAGATTGAAGATTACACGTAGATCCTACCGGATCCTATCGGTAATCTTACCCATAACCCTGACGCTAATATTCTGGGCGATTTTCTCTCAGCTCTATACAGGTTTAGCCGAAGTCACCCTAACATACTACGCTATAGAGGTAGAGATACCTCCAGCTCTATGGATCATAGTAGCGATAGCTATACTCGTAATTCTAGCCACATATCTATCGAAAGCAGATTCCGAGAATATAGCTAGTATCATAGCTATAGTATGCGGTGGATCCATGATGGTTTTATGTTACTACCTCTACGAACAGATAGTTCTCGGCGTCTATGCTCTAGCTGAGGTACCTATCAATATAGGTCAGATGCTCGTAGGTCTCTCGGTATCACTACCTCTATCGAAAGCTCTAGCTAAGATCAACCTACCTGCGATAATCGAAGATTACGGCAGGCATCCCTCTAGGCTTGATAGCTAAACCCATGATTAAGCCTGCGAGGAACCCTCCTATATGAGCCCAGAAAGCTACTCCTGAGAAGTATAGCTGCGGTATCGTTACCGATAGTATCCCAGCGTACAGCTGGTATAGGAACCATCCAGCTATGAATAGCGCCGCCGGTATACTTATAACGATGGGTATCCATCCGATCATAGTAACTATCCTAACAGATGATGCTGGTAACAGGACTAGGTATGCTCCGAGTATACCTGATATAGCTCCTGATGCTCCGATCGAAGGTATATACTTAGGATCTATAAGCTTCACACCCGTCCACCCGTAGAGGATTATAGGCTCAGATATGTAAACTTCTACAAGCGTATGGGCTATAGAAGCGAATATACCTGAAGCGATGTATAGTATGAAGAATCTACGATGCCCCATCCTAGATTCTATAGGTCCGCCGAACACCCCTAGGTATAGCATGTTACCTACTAGATGCATTATATCCCCATGAATAAACATCGATGTTAATATCGTATACAGCGCTCTCCCCTCGATTATATATGCAGGGGTTAATCCATACATCTCTATAACGTAGTTGTAGAATCTGCTACCCCTATAAACCATGTATACCCATACCGCTACGTTCAAGCCTATAAGCATCCATGTTACTATAGGTATCCTCCTAGGTATACCTGCTCTTACAGGTATCAAGCCGAAATTCAACGGATTATAAGATCGATTTAAACTTAGCTATCTCCTTGAAGTTTTCATCAAGCCTCACAGATCCAGGCTTCAAGTAGCCTATAGGTCCCCTATACGATGTTATAAGCTCTACCACACCCCTATCTCCCTCCATGAATATAGACTTCAGTATAGCTAACCCTCTAAACGCCTCCGTCTGATCGTATACACCCATGAGTAGCCCTTTGATAAGCCTATCAGGTATAACTATACCCTTAACCCCTCCATACTCGATCTCCATATAATCTTCAGAATCTATCCTAGCTATGATGTAGAGCATCGAACCTGTATGCTCCCCATAGATGCATTCGAAACCTAGATCAGCCGATATCTCCCTAAGCTTATCTACTTGTAGGGTAGTACCTAAGCCTATGGGAAGATCTAGGAATTTAATCCATGTCACAGGCATCTTCCTAACAGCCGGGTCGATGAAGTACTTCCTATAGCATAACTCCCTCCTACCCCTCCTATCAGATCTACTTTTACCCCTTATATACTTCGGAGGCGGTATTCTGATCAGGGTGGATCCACTAGATTTAGCTGCATCCTCTATCAAGCTTAGATCGATATCCCTATCGATTATAACAGTAGCTTTAGGCTTCAGCCTCTCCACTATCCTAGCTTTATACGGTATAGCTTCGACTGTAAACCATCCATCTGTGTTAACTATAATAGCTTTAGATCTCGCCGAGGCTCTAGATTTAAGATACGTTAAAGACTCTACTATCCTATCCACCACCTGATATGGTGTAAGCGACCCTATGAATACAGCTTCCTCGAATCTAAAATTGAATAGATCTACGGTAGGCTTATCCAGTAGCGTATAGCTCAAAGCTCCAGGCGGACCTATATCGGTCTGCCCTAAATCTCCATCGAGGATCGCTACCGGCTTCACACCAGTACTCAGTATACGGTTGGCGCACATCAAAGCGAACGTAGATTTACCTACATCCACGCCTCCCAGTACAAGGATATCCGCCGGATCCAACCTGGATACGGTCTTTAAAGCTTCAAGCCATTCGGAGGGGAATGCCTCCTCAATCCTCTCGAAGGATGGATTAGAAGCAGATAATACCTCGGCTTCGCTATCCTCTAGAAACTCCACCGGTATACTCTTACCCTCCCTAACTATGATCTTCCCCTTACCCCTATACTCTACGCCTAAAACTCTAAGGGCTCCTGATACTAGCTTCACGTATGCTGGGCCATCGACTATTATCGAACAGCCCTCCTCGAATCTAGTCATACCTGCTACACCATGGTTTTGAAAACGCTAGAGGCTATCAGAATTTAAGCGTGAGTTCCGCATATTAACTTTAGTGAGTGTTTGGCTACGCAGTTCATACCTACCGGATGCTCCAAGCTCGATGAGCTACTAGGTGGAGGTATCCCGCTGGGTAGGCTTACGCTCATATACGGTGAAGCGGGTAGCGGTAAGACTACGATAGCTCTACAAGCTTCCGTATCGGCTGCTAGGATGGGGTTTAAGGTTCTCTACCTAGATTGCGATAGACGTATCCCTGTGGAGAGGCTTAAAGCCATCGCTCAAGAAGATTTCGATGAGGTATCTAAGCGTATAATCGTATCTAGGCCTGAAAGCTTCTCCGAGCAAACTAGGATCGTAGAATCGCTATCTAGGATAGCTCCTAGGGATCTAGGTCTCGTAGTCGTAGATAGCGTTACAAGTCTCTACCGTGAAGCTATCTCCATCGGGGAGCCGTTCACCCTAAACTGGGAGTTTAATCGTCAAATAGCCTTCCTCAAAGAATTTGCTATAACCAGGGATATCGCCGTACTAGCCGTAAGCCAGGTTAGAGCCGTTATCGAAGGTGGAGGGGTGGAGCCTGTAGCACGTAGGATTATGGTGTACTGGTCTGATATCGTAGTAGAGTTTTCTAGAACAGGTAGACCAGGGGTGATTCTATGCGTGGTTAGAAAGGGTGGAAGCCAAGGGAGATTCTACGCGTATATATCAGATCAGGGTTTGACGTGTATCGAAACCTGAACTCCTACATGATCTTACGCCATAACTTAGCATCTATAAGGAGGTATAGGATTACTGATGATACCAGGAGTATGGTTAACCCTACCATTAGAAGCATGTTGCTAGTTTTAGGATCGTAGGCATACTTATAGCTTATAGCTACCATAACCACGCCTATAAAGCCTAACGTATAGAGTGCGGCTACAGTTAGAGTTTCCGTGACGACTTGATCCCTTATACTAGGGTTAACGATACCTATCTTCCTATTCCCGCTTGCATCCGTATAGATAAGGTAGGGTGGGGATCCCTCTACGATAACGTATATGGAACCTGATAGTAGGAACACCGTGACGGCTATAGCGAGCGCATATATCCAGTATTCGCTAACCCTAACCCTCAATCTAATCCCCCATCCTGGTGGATTGGATATCGTTCGAACAGGTACTTAAAGATTCCTAAACCTCTATATGTGATCCGGCCTAGATCTAAAGGTCTCTAGAAATACTTATAAACCTCGATCTGTAGACGGATATAAGACGTATGCCTCAGAGGATTATATGCAGATCATGCGGATACATACTCTATGAAGGCGATGAATTCATGTATCCCGGTGAGGTTATAGAGAGCTACGGAGGCTTTTGTCCTTCATGTAAATCTAAGATATCGTTCACCATAGACGATATCAGGATGGAGCTGAAACCCGCTAGGAGGAGGTAAGGATTATATAGATCAGCCCAGCCTCGTAGAATCTGAATCTCTGGGGGTAGAGGTATTGAGGTTTAAGCTACGTAAACCGACGGTTGCATCTATAAAGAGTATAGCTTTATGGCTTAGAACCCTATGGATGCCGTTAGCTTTAACGGCTGTATGTGCGCTCGCATTCTACATCAGGATACAACCCGTAGTAAGGGTTTGGGATCTAGGATTCTACCTACACGAATACGATACATACTTCCAGTATCGAGTAACCGAGCGTATATTGAATGAAGGGCTATCATCATGGTATAACTGGTATGATGTTAAGAGCTGGTATCCCTACGGTAGGGATATAGCTAGATCCAGCTATATCGGTCTACCATTAGCCGGGGCATTATTCTACCGTGCCATAGAATTTCTAGGTATAAACGTGCCCTTGATAACTGCCCTCGTATTCTTCCCGCCTATAATGGCTATCCTCATGTGCATATCCATATTCTTTCTGGGTAGGGAGATAGGGGGTAGTATGGTGGGTTTAATATCGTCGCTTCTCCTAGCGATAGCACCTGGTAATATAAGTAGAACGTTTGCAGGATGGTATGACGATGAATCCGTAGGTATACTCGCATTCATCCTAGCCATACTATTCTACGTGAAAGCCGTTAAGAGTAGGGATCTACGTACCAGCCTAGTCTATGGTACACTATCAGGCTTATCCTTAGGTTATCTAATCGCGTCATGGGGTAGTAGCTTCTACGTGCTAGCTCTCATAGCTCTATCCACGTTCGCAGCAGCCATCCTATCCTTTGATAAGAGCCTGGTAACAGCGTACACCCCTATCGTGGCTGTATCCGTGTTGGCGGCTGTACTGACGCCTAGGGTGGGATACGGCTTCATCTACGATTCTACAGCTCTACTAAGCTATGGTGTAGCGGCTCTACTAATATTGAAGCTTGGTTTAAGGAAGCTCGGAGCGGGTAGGGGGGATAAAATCTTTCTAGCGATCATAGGTTTACTTGCATTATCCGGCGTCGTACTAGTAGCTACGGATGTGATCAAGCTTCCAGGAGGTAAGTATCTAGCCGTATTGAACCCAATATATAAGAGGGAGGTTGCACTGATAAGATCCGTAGGTGAACATCAATCGACGACATGGGCTCAGATATTCATGTCTACAGGCTTCCTAAGCCTATTCATACCATTCTACATAATCCAAGCCTTCAGGAAGCCCTCCTCTGAGCATATACTCGTATCGGTATGGACTATTACATCGCTATACTTCACAGCATCGTTCGCACGTCTAGAGTTGCTACTAGCCCCAGCTATATCGATCGTAGCAGCCTACAGCCTCTACGATATCTCCCAACCTCTATTATCCTACGCGAAATCTGTAGGTAAGGCTCGCCGTCCACGTAGAGCAATATACGGTATGCGTAGAGATATAGCCGTAGCTTCGATCGTTATGATAGCGCTGCTAGCGTTACTCCCTGTATCATACTTCGTATATATAACATACTTCTACTATGGGACCCTCCCAAGTATACTAGAATTATCGGCACGGTACAATAGGCCGTACACAGATTGGGTAGAAGCCTTAGCTTGGATGAGGGAGAATATAGGCGGTAAAGCCGTAGTCTTATCGTGGTGGGATTACGGATACTGGATAACTGTTCTAGGCAACTGTACGACTTTAGCCGATAACGCTACGATAAACTCGACGCAGATAGCAGTCATAGCTAAGATATTCATATCCCCGGAGAATATATCGATACCGATTATGGAGCGGTACAATGTTACCCATATAGTCGTCTTCACAAGCTGGACTGCTATAGGTCAGTATACAGGTTTATTCGTACCTGATGGTACAGGTGAAGAGGGTAAATTCATATGGATGATAAGGATAGCTAACGATGAATTCGGGGGATTCAACGAGACGGATTACATCGATACAGATACAGGTGCACCTAGCTCTCGATTCTACGAATCGGTGCTAGGTGTGATAATACCCTTCCGATTCTATAGTAGGGATACGCAGACAGGTTTAAACCTATACATGTTCAAAGGATTCTACAGATCGGAGTACCTCGAACCTGCATTCATATCCAGCAGTTTAAGGAAGGCTGAGGATTTATCCTACTCAGGATGGTGTGGCGGGGTCCTAGTATACAAGGTTAACTATCCTCCGAAGGTTAACGCTACTCTGTGATATCGACGTCGACGGCTATACCCTGCTTCACAAGCTGGATAGCGTTCTCCTCAGGTATGTATGCTACATCCTCGGCTTTAAACGGTCCATAAACCTTGAGATCCACCCCCACAAACGACGGTGTATCTGCCGTAAACCTTACAAGTTTAAGTCCGCCCTCCCTGAACATAGCCTCGGATGGTGTATACCTACCCTCGACTATACGTCTAACCATACGGTTATACTCTTCGAGTATCTTTGAAAACTCCTTAGCGAAGGGCTTCTCATCATCAGCTAGCTTATCCCATTCGACTGCGCCTCTAATAGATGAATCCATAATTTTGGTAAGCCTAAGATAGCATAGATCCTCGACGAGCTTAACGCTAGCCTCTAGCGCTTTAGATAGAAGCTTACCCTGTATACTCTCCCTATCGGCAAGCTTCTCATCCTCCCTAAGCCTCCTCATAAAAGCGTTAAGCCTCTTATAGAAATCCCTAGGTATGGGTTGCAGCTCGACGCTGGCCGCCTCCCTCCTCCAAGCATCTAAAAGCTCCTCATACATGATGCCCACTCCTAGCCGGATATGTAAGCTACACCCTTGCATAGTAGTAGGATTGCAGGCTGCAGCGGAAGCGATACCTCCTCATCCTCGAATGGTCCATACTCCTCACCTCCAATCCTAAATCTAGGCGTCGATCTTACGTAAAGCTTCACGTAATTCCTAGAACCCATGAAAGGCGCTGCCTCGGATAGCGGATCATAGCTCTCCAGTGATTCTAGGCTTGAACCAGCCTTAGATTTAATGAATCCGGTTTTACCGTGAAGCGAACCTGGTAGACGTATCAGCCTATGGATATCCAGGGTGACCACGGGGTCTATCTTAACGGATGAATACTCAACCGCTTTAGCCATAAGCTTTCTAAGGCTAGTTAACCCTATCTCCCTAGCGAGTCTACTAAACCCCCCCTCCAATATGATATCTAGGACTCTATCCCTATCCTCGATTATAGTGTCGATGGATTCCCCTCTTAGACCTAAATTCCTCAATTCATCGGGGGATGCTGAAGATATGAGATCATATAATGCTCTGATAATCCTAAACTTCATACCTCCAGCATCAAAGTTTAACGATAACCTCTCAAGGTATATAGATGGATCGAACCCTACGCCGAGTAGGTAGTCTGCTACCTCCCTCCTAGAATTCTGATCTAACCCTTCGACATCCCCGAATACATGTACATGGAAGCCTCTACGCCCTGAGAAGTATACAGCCATGTTATCTTCAGGTAAGCCGAACTCGGAGGATAATATCTCGATAAGCTTCATAGTCTCAGTCTTAGCTGCTAACAGGCATTTCTCGCAGAACCATGCCCTCTCCTCTAGTTTATCCCCGCCGCATTTCAAGCATCTCTCAGGCATCTCGCCAGCCCCCTCATACCCGCATGATAGGCATACCCATCTATCATGCTCCACCTTACAATCTGTAGGTATATGATCCGCATCTATATCGAACATGAGTTCAGCCCCTATCCACCCCTTTTCATCCATAGGGGCTACCGGATTCATGTAGAAAGCTGATGAATAGTAGCAGTCTGAGGGGCTGTTCACCTTCAAGTATTCTAGGAGCTCGTCTCTACTCTTAAAGGATATATGCCTCACTATACCTCTATCGAACAGGTTGAATCCGAACTCTCTTCCAGCTATCCTGGAGGGTTCCTCGATGAACTTAGGGGCTAGCGTCGAATAATACTCTGCGAATATGCACTTCACAAACTTCCTCGTAGCTTCCCTAAGCTTCTCTAAGCTTCCCTCCATCCCCACCGCCTCCACCTATAGCTCTACGTACACTCCTCTTATACCGTATAAGAGGATGCTTAACCCCCTTACAGGATTCATCCTCTACGCATAGGCCGTGAGTCTTCAGGGTTGAACAGCTAGGCGATGTATACTTAGTCATAGACCCCCTCATACCTGCGATATGCTCGACCTGATATCTCGTTATCCTCTCATCGGCATCCGGTATGGATACGAATAGCTTAACCACATCATCTACGGTCAACCCTATGTTAAGGAGGAAGCTTGCAAGGGTAAACCTAGCTATATGCGGTAGATGCCTCCCACTTTTTAGAGCCGTATACATAGCCTTCACGCATGGAGGTAGGGCATCCTCGACAAACCCTACATCCACCCATCCGCCATATTTAGCCTTCCTATCGGAAAGCATACCCGTTATAGCTATGATCTTAGCTTCAAACGTAAACGGGGGCTTAGCATCCCCAGGTAACGGTCTGGATAGAATCTTGAAAAGGTTATCTTGGATAGCTTCGGATATAAGCCTTATAAGCTCCCTCCTAGAGAGTAGGATCCATCCATGATCTAGGATCCTATTCACGATCTTCCATCTAGGGTCATGAAACCTAGATGCATACTTAAGGTAATCTGTAAAGTATAGCTTAGCGTATCCATCGTATATCTCAGCTTTAAAACCTAGACGTGAAGCTATAGCTTCGATGAGGAGTTTAGGCTCCCCCTCTAGAAGCTCTCTAGCTCTCAGGGATTCCGCTAGAGCATACCTTCTAGCGAGGAATTCATCCCCTATGAATCTAACTAGAAGAACGGCTACGGGGAAGGAAGCTATCTCCAACCTAGGCTCATCCAGTTTTAGGGAGACAACCCCCCTCTCCATGGCTTCGACTATACGGAAATAAGCTCTATCGACTATAGGCTGGAAATACTCTGCCTCCATATCTTTAACGGTGAACCCAGCCTCCTCGAGGTATCTAGCCGCCTCTCTTAGAAACGGGTATTTGGCTAGATCTCTATCTGTAAACCTATAGCCCTCCTTTAAAGCCATATCTTCAACCGAAAACCTATAATCTCCGGTGATAAAACCTTTCTATGTAACGGTATTCGAATAGCTCGGAAACCGGATCGATATTTGTTAAACCATATTGTTAACTACAATGTTTATACACTCCTACGTCTTTAAACCTCTATAGGGTTGGGTCGATTAGAATTCTTTAAAGCAGCTAGGGATTCAGTGGATCTCCTCAAACCTATAGGTAGGAGAGGAGGTTCATCGCTGCTCATCCACCACGATGAAGCTGATGGTATATGCTCAGCGGCTATAGCATTGAAAGCTTTAGAAAACCTCGGCTTCACAGTTAAACCTATATGCTTAGAAAAGCTTTACAGGGAAGTCCTCGAAGAAGTATACCGTAGATCGATCTTCGACGCTATAGTTTTCACAGATATAGGTGGAGCCCATGCAGGCTATATATCCAAGCTGAACGTTGATGGAATACCTACCGTTATACTGGATCACCATAAGCCTGAGCCATCATCGAATCCATCCGTAGTAAACCTCTCACCAGATCTATACGGCTTAAACGGGGATAAGATATCGGCTTCAACCGTAGCTTACATATTCGCTAAGATGGTATACCCCGGAGCTGAGGAGCTTGCACACCTCGCTTTAATAGGCTCAGCCGAGATACCTGGGCCTCTAAGAGGCTTGGATATGGAGGCTACCCAAGATGCTATCCGTAGAGGCTTCCTAGAACCTACGGGTAGAGGGGATTATAGGGTTAAAGCTATGGGTAGACCTTTATCCTATAGGAAGCTATCCAGTATCCTATCGATACTGGGATCCGTAGGCTACTATAGAGGTGGGCCTATGCTCGGGTTGAAAGCATGCCTCGAAGGATTAACGGAGGATATCGAAAGCTTATCATCGAAACTTGAGGATGAAAGAAGGGAGGCTAACCGTAAACTCTTATCGAAACTGTATAGGGAGGGTTTAAGGATAGATGGATATGTACAGTGGTTTCATGCCGAAGATACGTTCTCAGGTATGGGTGTTAAGGTTATCGGAAGCTTCTGCTCATACTTAAGGTATCAGAGGAGGATAGTTAGACCCGATCTATACATCGTAGGGTTCATGTATATGTCTAGGGAGATACCTGGCTTCAGCCCTCTGAGGAACGATTATAGTAAGGTTTCAGGTAGGCTTCCAGAAGAATTGGAGGATGAGGTTAGGAGGGGGTTGAAACCTCCGCTTTCGATAGTGCTCCCTAAGGCATGCGAAGCCTATGGAGGCTTCGGTGACGGCCACGCATCAGCAGCCTCGGGGGTCGTCTTGAAGGGTATGGAGGAGAGGTTCGTAGAGGAATTCAATAGATTAGTTTCAGAGAGTTTAAGCGTATCACAGAGTTGATGGGAGATAGTATAGATTCTTAGAGATCTCTTCAGCTCCAGCTGGAGGCTTATCGAACGATACAGCTTCGACCCTATGCATTCTCTTAAGATCATCTATAAACGGTCTAACCTTCTCGGATGCGTATATGACGCCTTTCAGAGGAGCGTTCAAAGGTATACCCATCTTCTTTTTAATCTTCCATAATCCGCTATTGAACTCGAGTATATACTCCGTATATTCTCTAAGCCTATCATCCACAGGTATAGCCTCAGGTATCCGCTCTCTATGCACCGTTCCACCGTAGATACTCCTCCATATAGCATCCGTTATGAATGGGCATATGGGTGCTAGAAGCTTTAAAATCGTCGCCAGGACCTGGTGTAGCGTATACCATGCCGACGTCTGCTCCCACTCGCTGAACGCCCCATCACTATTATACGCTCTAGGCTTAACAGCTTCGATGTAGTGATCTGCGAATATACTCCACACAAAGTTTCTTATACTGTTACTCGCCTCGAAGAAGTCTAGATCATCGTAATCCTTTACGCATACCTCTATAAGCCTATTGGCTTCGGCTAGTATCCATTCATCTATAGGTTTAAGCCTGCTTAGCCTATCTACAACCGGGAATTGTGAGATAAACCTAGCGATATTCCAAAGCTTGGTTAGGAATAGCTTAGCGGATTCAAGTTTAGATTCTGAGAATCTATAGTCTGATCCAAGTTTAGCTTCTGATGCAGCCCAGAATCTAAACGCATCGGCGCTATACTTCTCTAGAAGCGGCTCAGGATATATGACGTTACCCTTAGATTTATGCATAGCCTCCCCCCTCTCATCTAAGCCCATACCTGAGATCCTGATGTACCGGAAGGCCGGTCTGCCTGTAAGCTCGTATACCCTGAGGATCGTATAGTATAGCCACGTCCTGATTATATCGTAGCCTTGGGGCCTCAGTATGTTACCTGATATTTTATCGTAGAGTTTAGGGTTCCGCTTATACCCCGCTATGTATAGAGGACTTATACTAGAATCCATCCATGTATCCAAGGTTCTTTCCTCGCCTACAAGCTCAGCTGAGCCGCAGTATACGCATCTATCTATAGGCGGGGGGTCTCTCCAAGGCTTATAGTATCTCCCAGGCTCAGGCAGGTTAACCCCACCGCACCTCCTACAATACCATATAGGTATCTCCGTCCCGTAGAACCTCCTCCTAGAGATAGGCCAATCCGTCTTAACGCCTTCTATCCAGTCGATAAGCCTCTGCTTAGCTGAAGGTGGGTAGAAGCGCATATCGTCCAATATTTTCTTGATATCATCTAGGTATTCGATCTGTTTAAGGTAGAACTCCTTCATGTGTATGAACTCTATTGGGTTCTTAGACCTCCAGCATATAGGTACTCTATGCCTTATCTTCTCTATTTTCTCGATAACCCCGCTGGATTTAAGATCCTCGATTATCCTTCTCCTAGCCTCCTCTACGGTAAGCCCTGCGTAGATTCCGGCGTTACTATTCATACGTCCATCCGGATCTATAGCTATCCTAGGCTTCAACCCAAGCTCCCTGAACAGTCTTATATCGACCTGATCGCCGTACGAGCATACCATAACCAAGCCTGAACCGAATTCGATCCTAGCAGCTGGATGGGCTAGTATAGGTACTCTATGCCCGTAGATAGGGATGATAGCCGTAGAGCCCTCTAAACCATTATACCTATCATCCTCAGGGTTGAATATAACCGCCGCACAGCTGCATAGAAGCTCAGGCCTCGTGGAAGCTACGACTATATATCCGCCTTTCTCAAGCTTAAACCTCATATAGACTAGATCCGTATCCTTCTCATCGCTATACTCGACTTCGGCATCGGCTATAGTAGTACGGCATACAGGACACCAGTTTACAGGATACTCTGCCTCATAGATTAAGCCTCTACGCCAGAGGTCTATGAATGTCTCCTGGGTTAAACTCCTATATTCCGGGCTATCTGTCCTATAGTAGTTCTCCAGATCGCAGCTGATCCCAAGCCTTCTAACAACCCATATAAGCTGCTTCTCCACCTCATCCAAATACTTCCTACAGATTTCCTCGAATTCCTCTCGGCTAACCTCCCAGTGCCTTATACCATAAGTCCTCTCGACTTGAACCTCGACCGGTAGACCGTTACGATCGACACCGAACGGGAATAGAACCTCGTAGCCCCTCATCCTGAAATACCTAGCGACCATATCTATCTGTGCATAGTGTGCGGCGCCGCCTACATGCCATCTAGCTGAAGCATACGGTGGGGGTGTATCTATAGCTATGATAGGTTTACCTGAATCCAGGTTGAATTTATACAGTCCCTCCTCCCGCCATGCATCTATGAGGTTTAGCTCTAACTCAGCTCTCCAACGGCTCTCCGTTATCCTAGGTTTAAACGTTCCCCCCTCCATCCCTAAGCTACCCATCCCCCTATATGGATCTGAAGCCCGACAGCTACGGTAAATACCTAGCAGAATCCAGTTTAAACTTTAACTATACACTTCACCTATATTAACAATTATCCAGGGTGGCTAGAGAATATATTTCAGGTAGGCTTGAAGAGGTATGCCTAAGATAAAGTTTGCAGCTACGGCGGATATCCATGCACCTAGATACTTGAAGCTACTCGAATCAAGTTTATCGAAGCTGGATCTAAGCAGTATAGATCTACTCCTACTTGCGGGCGATATAGTACTACATAACGATTATAGGCAGGTTGAGAGGGTTCTCGGTATAATCGGCGAAGCTTACGATGGACCTATATACGCATGCTTCGGGAACGAGGAATACCATGGATACGAAGATGTGTATCGAAGGTTCAATAGGATCGTATGGCTTGATGATGAATCCTCTACGATAGAATTAGGTGGATGCAGAATCGGGGTCATAGGATCTAGAGGAGCTCTAGATTCCCCTACGAGTTGGCAGAAGAAGTTTAAGCCAGATCTAGAAGCTGTGTATGCGGATAAACCCTACAAGATAGCTAAGCTCGTATCATCACTGAATACAGATCTGAAGATAGTTTTAACGCACTACTCCCCTACATACAGGACTCTGAAGGGTGAGGATCCGAGTATATGGGTATACCTAGGATCCAAAGTTATGGAGCCTATAGTATCATCCGTAGATGTATGGATACATGGACATGTGCATCGAGGAACCATAAGATCGGTAGGTATAGGTGGAGCGCAGGTATACAACGTAAGCCTCCCAGCTAGAGGGGAGATAACGGTAATAGAGGTTAAAGGTGGAAGGAAAAAGGGTCTGGATGCATTCTTTACCTGATAACCCCTCATCCCGAAGCCTATACCTCTAGAACTTCGTATAGTTCCATGAAACCCTATCCCCATCGCTTACAAGTTTAAGGTTTGCAGCTACTTCGCCCATAACGAATCCCTGCCCCTCGATGTATACGTAGTATATCCAGTACCTATTAGCCGTCGGATCGTTAGCTACGCCATCTATAGAATCGACGAATATACCGAACGGATACTCCGTATACTTTACGGATGCGACGGATATCAGAGCTTGGAATACAGTACTCCTAGCTTTAGGTATCGGTACATCATCATAAACCCTAACCGTCCCGTTACCGTAATCTATGATTACATCTACGAAATTCGCCTTAGCTAATCTGCCTTCATACCCTGTTAGCTTGCTTTCGTAGGATCTCAGATCGCTTCTAAGCCTTTCATTCTCCATATAGAGCCAACTAGCTGTTACGGATGAGAGAAGAGCCCATACAAGTAGGGCTACTATAGCATAGCTTCTTACGCTAGACATATGCACCTCCATATATGGATATAAAGCCATATATGGAGATATAAACTTTACCTCATCCTAATCCTCTCCATGTACGAAGCTATAGGGTGGGCGAACATACTTAACGCTAAACCTGTGAATAGCTCGTGTATAGGACCCATAGGGTATGGTGTAGGTAGGAATAATCCTATTATAGCTACTATGAAAGCTCTCTCTAAGCCTCCGTAGAATGGTATCGCAAGTATTATGGAGGTGGATATATCGTAGATTAAGGTTAAAGCGAACCCGACTAGGAATAGATCCAACCTAGATATTCTCTTAATATCCTTCAAAGTTAAACCGGCTAGAAACCCTATGAAACCCATGCACGGCGCCGTAGCTACCGTCCAGTAACCTAAACCGAAGAATGCGAAATCGGAGATCAGCATAGATAGAAATCCTACGATGAACCCGATCCTACCACCTAGAAGTATACCGCTCATTATCGCTATGAAGGCAACAAGCTTAACGTTAGGGAAAGCCGCTAAAGCTATACGGCTAGCTACCGATAACGACGTTAGCGATACTATCAACGCTATCTTTAAACTTTTCATCCACCATATATGGATAATATTCCAGGTATAAAGCTTTAACCGTTGGCAGGGATTCCTTCATCCATGCACCAGGGTAGCTTTCCTCTAAGTAGGTGGGGGAGGCGGTCTAAACATGAAACCCGATCTTCTGATGAGTTCACGTATCGGTAGCTTCTGCGGGCATTTCTTCTCGCATTCACCGCATCTAGCACATCTATCCCCCCTCTTATCCTCCGGGACCTCCCTATAATACTCCTCTATGATCCTCCTCTCCTCCCCGCCTTCAGCCATCAGCATCCTATTCATGTATCTAAGGATCGTCGGTATATCGACCCCCCTAGGGCATGGCATGCAGTAGCGGCAGCCGGTGCAACCTATAAAGCCATACTTGAGATACATGCTTCTAACCTTCTCGATTATATGTAGCTCCTCTTCGCTTAAAATTCCGGGTTCGGCTATGCTAGCCGTCGCGATATTATCTACAACCTGCTCAAACCTGCTCATACCGCTTAAAGCTACTGATACCTCCGGATGATTCCAGACCCATAGTAGAGCCCATTGCACGGGAGTTCTCTTTACACCTGCTTCATCGAATACCGCTCTGACTTCTGGTGGAGGTGGTATGGCTAGTAGGCCTCCTCTTATAGGCTCCATAACGACTACCGCTAGCCCTCTGGAAGCCGCATACTTAAGACCCCTAGTCCCAGGCGATCTCCTACTACTCTCTGTATCTAGATAGTTGTATTGTATCTGGCAGAATGTCCATCCGCTATATCCATCTACTATCTCTTTGAATACTTCGAATTCATCGTGGAAGCTGAATCCTAGATATCCTATCCTACCCTCATCAACCTTCCTCTCAGCCCAATCCAATACGTTTAGATCATATATTTTACGCCATCTATCCCTATCCAGCCCATGCATCAGGTAGAAGTCTATATAATCGACTTGAAGCCTCCTCATCTGCTCCTCGAATATCGTATTTAGCTCCTCCCTAGATCTAACCATACCTATAGGCATCTTCGTAGCTACCCTAACCTTGCCATGATACCCCTCCCTCAAAACCTTGCCTACTAGAACCTCGCTGTTTCCTCCATGATACATATATGCTGTATCTATATAGTTTACACCATGATCGATAGCATACTTTATCATTCTCATAGCTTCAGGCTCATCTATCTGCCTCATATCGCCTCCGACTACCGGAAGCCTCATAGCACCGAATCCCAAGATCGAAACCATCCAATCCAGCTTACCGAACCTTCTATACTTCAAGATCCTCCCCTCAGCTTAGATGGAATTTTTAAAGTGTAGCTCCTCTAGTATAAAGTTATGCTTTATCTAGGATAGTCTATGATATACTAGGAACCTACAGCTAGAGTATCCTCCCATGCATTAGGCTTCATATATCTATGAGCATTCTCGGTATATCCCGTATGTACGCCGTATCCATCATCAGAATCGATCCCTATCCACAGTCTACCACGTTTCTACAGTGTTTTAGCTAAGATTCCATACGCCGGCTATACATAACAGTATACATATGTTAGGTTTGGATATGGATGGCCATCGATGGATTCATCTATATTCGATCCGACTAGAGTATTCTTGGAGAAGAGACAGGCTATGCACCCTATGGTCGTCGTCGATAGATCGATATGCCGTAGATGCAACTTATGCAGAGACGTTTCCATATGCGTCAACGCTAATTGCGTAGGCTGTCTTGCATGCTACTATGCATGCCCATATGAAGCTAGGAGGATCGTCGAGGATGGAAGTGAAAGAAGGTTTATCAGGATATCCGTAGACGGCGTAGAGTATACCGTACCTGAAAGGATAACCTTGAAGGAGGCTCTGAAGCTATGCGGTTACAGCTTCGACGTATTCCCAGGTAGGAGCGGCTTATATTCCCCATGTGGTTTAGGTGGATGCTGGGCTTGCAGCATCCTAGTAGATGGAGTGCTTACTAGATCATGCATAACAGGTGTTAGGGATAGGATGAAGATAGAGACGAATGGGAGCGATACTGCTCCGCTTGGGATAATACATGGACCTGAACCCCCCACCGTCGGGGTAAAGCTACTCCCTAGTTTGAAGGTAGGGGTATGGATAAATATGTAGAGGTAGCTATCTGGGCTGCCGGATGCAACTTGAGGTGTAAAAGCTGTCAGAATTACACTGTGACATATGATAATTCATCAACCCCCTACACTCCATATGAAGCTGCCAAGCTTGTAACATATTATCGCAGATTATACGGAGTTAACGGTATGGCTATCAGCGGAGGAGAGCCTACGCTGAATAGACGTTGGCTCATAGAATACTTTAAGGAGCTTAGAAGGAGCTTAGAAAGTTAAATCCAGATAGGGAGGCTAGGTTGCATTTAGATAGTAACGGGACTATACTAACCTCTGATTATATCGATGAGCTTATAGAAGCCGGAGTTAACAATATAGGGGTTGAGCCTAAAGGTCTCCGTCTAGAAACATTCATGGATATAACGGGTGTAACCGATAGAAGGCTGGCTGAGCTATACCTAGAGACTAGCTGGACGCTGTTAAATACCTTGTAGACAACTATAATGATAGGGTGTATATAGGAGTCGGTATACCATATAACAGTGTTTTCATGAGCTTCGAGGAGCTGGCAGAGATAGGCTATAGGATTGCATCGATAGATCCTGAGATCCAGGTATGCGTTCTAGACTACTTCCCGATCTTCCGTAGGAGGGATATGAAGAGACCGAGCTACCGGGAGATGCTAAAAGTTAAACGGTTACTGAATGGTGTAGGGTTGAAATGTGTGATCGTTCAAACAGTACTGGGGCATGTGGGGCCGTAGTCGGCTAGGCTTCTAGGATCATGATATCCATCACTGGCTCGCCATATCTCATCTCATATCTCATCTAATCGAAATATTTATATCGATAAATCTAGTACGATTATCAAGCCCCCATGCCTCTGCAAACCGCTTATAGTAGTCGAGAGGTTTACGACGTGGTAGGTTTAGGGGGATCTGCTGAATCCCCTGATACTCGTAAAACTGATTCTGGGGATGAGACTAAAAAGATACTAGGGCCTCCGCGTTTAACTAAGTATGAGAAGGCTCGTATAGTAGGTGTGCGCGCCCTTCAGATATCTATGGGTGCTCCGATCCTAGTTAAGCTTCCACCGGATATCGATAAATCCCCCTTCTCCATAGCTCTCTACGAACTTGAGAAATGTGTATTACCCATAACTATAAGGAGGAAGCTTCCAGATGGAAGCTTTCAAGATATACCTTTGAAGTGGCTTATGGAGGGGTAGAAGGGGATGCGCAGGTATAGGATACCTCCCTTCCTAGCCTCTATAGCTCTAGTAGCTCTCGCTCTAGCTGCAGCTTACGGCGTCTACGCTTCGCTAACATATACGCTTAGAACGAAGCATCCTATCGGCTACGTGGTAGGCACCAGTATGCTTCCAACCCTTCAGCCTGGAGACTTGATAGTGATAGTAGGCGTAGAAGCTGAGGATATAGCCGTCGGCGATATCGTAGTCTTCCAACCACCCTATCGCCCGGAACCCATAGTTCATAGAGTTATAGCCGTAGAGAGAATCGGAGGCAGCATATACCTGACGACTAAGGGTGATAATAATCGTGTATCTCTGCCAGATGAAGTCAGATTCCCCGTAAGCTATGTCATCGGTAGGGTCGTATATAGGATACCATACCTAGGCTGGATCGTATACCTTCTCCAAATACCTGTAGCCGTTATACCGGGTTTAGGCGAGGTTAAATTCGGTTTCATACTGATCATAATACTTACAGCGTTCTATATAGCTCATGAGACTTTAGCCGGTAGGAGGCGTAGAGAATCTGAAGAGGAGCCTAGTAGGAGTGGGAATCTAGACGGGGAATCCGGATTGCAATCTTAATATAGGCGATTTAAAGTTTTATAAGTGAGGTGGTTATGAGTAAGGAATCCAGGCTTAGAGAGCCGACTATAAGGATAGAGAACGTCGTATCTTCTGTAACCCTCGATCAGCCTATAGATCTACTCTCCGTTATGAAGGCTGTGCCAGATATGGTTGAGTATAAACCTGAACAGTTTCCAGGCCTCGTTTTCAGGCTTAAGAAGCCTAAAACCGCTACGTTGATATTCGCATCCGGTAAGATGGTTTGTACAGGAGCTAAATCCGAGACTCTAGCTAAGAGGGCTGTTAGGAAGGTTATAAAGTATCTGAGGGATAACGGTATACTCATAGTTTCACGTCCAGAGATTAAGATACAGAATATAGTCGCTTCGGCAGATATACATGCTAAGATAGATCTGGAGAAGGCTGTATTCGCTTTAGGACGTACGATGTATGAACCTGAGCAGTTTCCAGGTTTGATATACCGTATGGATGAACCTAAAGTCGTCATGCTGCTATTCGCAAGCGGTAAGCTTGTATGCACAGGTGCTAAGAAGGAAGCTGAAGTGAAGGAGGCTGTATACAAGCTTAGGGATGAATTGGAGGATAAGCAATTGCTATACTATGAGTAGCCTATATCTCTAAGCTTTTTAACGATGAAACCTGCTTCAACCGGTATCAGAGGGGCGAAGACTCCGTAATACTTTAGGTTTGAAGCTTCCTCTAGGATACGGGTTGAACCTCCCCCATCTATATATCCATCTATGAAGCTATCCACGATCCCCTGGAATAGCTGTATAGATTTACCGCTCGATAGCTCCACCCCCGTGAGGTATAGAAGTTCAGCTATATCCCATCCTAAACCCTGATTAGACTTCTTAAATTGTTCGAGATCCAGTATGTATAGGTTGCCGTTGGATCCCGATAGTATATGGCTGGGTTTAACATCGCCTAAACGGTATCCCAAGCTATGTATCCTACCTATAAGCCTACCTAGAAGCCCATATATATCTAAAATCCTACCGCTATCATATTTCTTCAATATCGTGGTGAGAACCTCCCCATGTACATACTCTCTAACCATGTAGAGCCTCCTTAAATCTAAGTGTAGTATCGGTGTATATGGTAACCCCTCCTCGCTGAGCTTCATAATCCCTAGATACTCGTTTAGAAGCCTCCTCTTGGGTTTAATCTCGAAATCCACGGCTAACTGGGACCATAGGGATACTGGAAGCCATTTAGCTAGATCGAACCTGCCATACATCTTAACCAGAATACTCCTCCCCTCACCCTCCACTAGATATGTTAAGCTTAGAAGATGGCCTATCCTCTTAGCCTTAGGCCTCTCGAATCCAAGCTCCTTCAAGATCGACTTCAGGGCTGCTCCGCGATCAACTACCTGTAGCCCTCTATGCGTAGGTAGCATGATATATCCACGTGTATCGAGCTTGAAGCCTGAAGCTCTATACGATCTGAGAAGCTTAGATACAAACTCTTCTAGGAATACTTTGAGGAAAACATCTCTTCCAGCATACGTATGTACGGCGTAAGATTTAATAACCCTAGCGATCCTCCCGCCAATCCTCCTCAGATCATAACCTCGAGCATCTACGAGGGATAGTATAGATCTATCTAAACGTATGGATCCATCTATAAGCTTAATGTAACCCTCGGATTCCAGAAGCTTTAAAGCTTCATACAGCCCGTTCATAATATCCTTAAGGTTCTCCTCCCCCTTCCCACCTGACAGCATCAACCTATAGCTATAGCCTACCGGTGGGTATGCCTTAGCCCTCCTCCTAAGATAGCTTAGTATGATGTAGGTTGGATCCACTAGGAGATACTCTAATGCTGGCTCGTAGGTGTATGCAAGCTCGATTAGCTCCTCTAGAGCAATCCTCCTCTTCATGTAAACCTCCCATAGCCTCACATATTCGCTGTTCGATAGAGGTATAAACGGCGTGAATAATCTACCAGATACGAAATCGCCTAGGATAGAATCCTTAACGTCGGATTCGAAGACTTCCCTATCAACGGCTAATATCGCTAACTTCACATCGCCGAACGGCTTGTAATGGTACTGTATCCTCTCCGGTAACTTATCGATTATAGCTATAACATCGTAATCGCTATCCTCTCTAGCATAACCTGAAACTCTAGATCCGTAGAGTATTACAGCTCTAACAGATTCAGCCCCCTCCCTAGACGCTACCTCCTCCACCTGCTTCAATATCTCATCGCATACCTCCATAGCTATACTAGCCTCAAAATCCTATACTAAGGCAACCCTTAAGAATATAGCTTACTACAACTCTCCTTCGAGGCTGATTAAAGCTTTGGTACGGTTATCGCTAGCGTTAGATTTCATAGATCTGAATGAAGCTTTGAAGGTTGCTGAGAAATGCTATAGATTCTTCGATATATTGGAGGCTGGTACGCCGCTCATCAAAGCTGAGGGGTCGAAGCGATGCATATACGCGTTGAAGAGGTTCAAGCTACCTATATATCTAGATCTTAAAACAGTGGATGTAGGTGGGTTGGAGGCCCTCCTCTCAGAAGATCCTGTGAAGTATGCTACAGTCCTCGCTCTATCTGATGAATCTACCATAAGGGATTTCCACGAGGTATGTAAATCTAGAGGGGTATACTCCGTCATGGATATTATAAGATGCCGGTTTAGTAGGGTGGATGAAGTTAAAGTCCCGGTAGACTATATAGCTCTACACCTAGGTGTGGATGAGAGGAGGGTTGGGGGTGATATAGTATCGATGGCTAGAGCGTTCAGAGAGTTATACGGTGATAGACGTCTAGCTGTAGCGGGAGGTTTATCGCCTCGAAGTATACCCAGCCTTATACCCCTACTGCACGGCGACGATATAGTCGTAGTGGGATCGTACATTACGAGATCCGATGATCCTGAAGACTCAGCTAGGAAGCTGAGGATGTTGGTGGATGAATATGTCTAGTTTAGATACGGTATTCGCAGGCTTCGTAGACAATTACCTGAAGCTATGCGAGCTACTCCGATCCTTCGATCTACCAAGCTACACACTGTTCGACGAGTTTAAATCCATGGTGGAGAAATCGCGTAGGATACTATGCGTAGGCACTGGTAGATCCGGCGATGTAGCCGATATACTCTCGAAATTTCTACGTAACATAGGCTTCCACAGCTATGGACCTGAAGAGCTTCCATACATGTTTAGTAAAGATGATCTAGTAATAGCGATATCTGGTAGTGGTTCAACGCCCTATACGCTTGAGATCGCTAGGTTTGCTAAGGATATAGGTATACCTATAGTAGGCTTCACATCTAATATGGATTCGCCTCTGGCTCGTTTCCTAGATCTAGTATTCCATATCCCGGGTGCACCTAGACGTAAGCCTCTAAGATACGAGGTCGTATCTCTATCAGGTGTATACTCTACGCCTCTGCTTATGCTTGGGGGAACCTTATTCGAGTTGAGAAGCCTCCTCCTCATCCTCTCGTTTATAGGCTATATGGCTCTAGGCTTGGATCCATACAAAATATTCGCAAATCTCGTCTCACTCTGCATATCCTTCAAGCCTAACTCCGACCAGGTTAAATCCCTGTATACGCTTATACCTAAGCCTAGAAGCATAAGTAATCCTCTATCCGGTAAAGTCGTAGCCGTAGGTGAAGGGCTTTCCGGTATAGTTGCTAGGTTCTTCATAACGCGTCTCAGGCATTGTGCGCATCCAGATGAGGAGAGGGTATGCTTCTACTGGCGTGATAGGGGTAGCGTAGCTCTAAGACCAGGGGATCTTACGCTCATAGTATCTGGTTCAGGGGAAGGTGTACCCGCCATCATGGCTAGGATAGCTAAGATGAAGGGATCTAGGGTTGCATCGATAACCTCGTATCTAGACTCCGAGCTAGCTAAACTTTCAGATGTGGTAGTCTATGTACCTGGGCGTATCCTACAGCGTATAGAAGGTCTTAGAGGCAGCTATCTACCTACGGATCCGAGATACTCTATATTCGAGCTTAGAACCATACTACTTTTGGAAACTTTAATACAATCTATAGCTCGTATAGAAGGGTTGACGGAGAAGGATCTCTGGTCTCACCACCCAGATTTCATATAGGTTCGATAACGCTTTTCTAGAAGGTCGTGTAGACTAGCTTTACAGAATTCAGCATGCGGTAGACCTGGATGGGAGGACATAGATGTCTGATAGAAGCTTCGTAGTTACACCTTGGGAGGTTAAGGGAGAGGTAGACTATGAGAAACTAGTAGAGGAGTTCGGTGTGCAGCCTATAGATGAAGAGTTGGAGGAGAGGCTTAGAAAGCATATGGGTGGACAGTTGCATATACAGATTAGGAGGAGGGTGTTCTTCTCACATAGAGATCTCGACTGGATACTAGACTCCTATGAATCTGGTGAGAAGTTCTTCCTATACACCGGTAGAGGCCCTTCCGGACATACGCATATAGGCCATATAATTCCATGGATATTCACTAGGGATCTCCAAAGATACTTCGACGTGGAGGTGTACTTTCAGCTTACAGATGATGAGAAGTTTCTAGTTAAACCTGAGCTCAGCTTAGAGGATACGATCAGCTACGCCTACGATAACTCTCTAGATGTTATAGCTTGCGGCTTCGAGAAGGGTAAGACATGGCTCTTCTTAGATACGGAATACATAAAGACGCTATACGGTATAGCTGTGAGGATAGCTAAGCATCTAACATTCTCCACTGTTAAAGCTGTGTTCGGATTCACAAGCTCTACGAATATAGGTGTAATATTCTTCCCAGCTGTGCAGGCTGCGCCATGCTTCTTACCATCCATCCTCAAGGGACGTAACATACCATGCCTGATACCTGCAGCTATAGATCAAGATCCATACTGGCGTGGTGTAGCTAGAGCTGTCGCTCCTAAGCTCGGATTCTATAAGCCAGCTCAGATACATTGCAAATTCTTACCCGGGCTTGGTAGGGGTGGTAAGATGAGCGCGAGTCAGCCTGAAACAGCTATATTCACGACAGATAGACCTGAAGTAGCTGAAGCTAAGATTATGCAGGCGTACACCGGTGGGCAGCCTACGGTCAGGGAGCAGAAAGCTAAGGGAGGTAACCCGGATGTATGCCCGGTATACCAGTACTACCTATTCCTATTTGAAACGGATGATGCTAAGTTGAGGGAGAGGTATTTGAACTGTCGCAGCGGATCGCTTCTATGCGGGGATTGTAAGGAGACCCTAGCTAAGAGGGTATCGTCGTTCCTTAAAGATCATCAGAAGCGGCGTATGGAGGCTAAGAATATGCTAGAGGATTTCATACTTAGAGATTGAGGTGTATCATGGTATGGGTAAGGTGAGCCTATCACGTAACGAGCGTAGAATATTGGAGGCTTTAAGCAGTCAAGGATCGCCAGTCTATCTAGATACGCTTGCATCGCTAACCGATACCCCGGTAAGCCAGATAGCATCCTTACTAGAGGATCTAAGATCTAAGGGCCTCGTAGATTACAGTAAGGAGGATTATCTATCGGTTAAGGTTACCGATGAAGGCGAGTTATATCGTAGGCTAGGTCTACCTGAGAGGCGGGCTATAAGGAGGCTTATAGAGGTTGGCGCTATACCTGTAGCTAGGCTAGCGAAGGAAGCTGGATTAACTGATCTAGAGGCTAGGATCGCTAGTATATGGCTCATAAGGAAGGGGTGGGCTAAGGTGGAGGAGATGGATGGCGTCAAGGTGTTGAAACCTATGGTTACAAGTGAGCCTGAACTTACGCTAGATGAGAAGCTTCTAGAGGATATAGGTTCAGAGGGTTTGATCGCATGCGAAGCTTCGAGGGAAATCATGGAGGCTTTAAACATATTGGAGAAAAGGAGGCTTATAAAGAGGGATCTTAAGCGTAGGATATCCGTTAGACTAACGGATTACGGGTTGAGGGTTGTTAGAGGTGAAGTAGAGGTTTTAGAGGAGGTTACGAGGATTACCGGCGACCTCATAACTATGGGTAGATGGCGTAGCGTCGTATTTAAGCCGTACGATGTAACGCTTCCAGTCTACCAGATATACCCTGGTAGGAGACACTTCCTCAGACAGGTTTTAGACTATATGAGGCGTATATGGATTGAGATGGGTTTCAAGGAGATGGAGGGTCCGATAGTTGAAACAGCATTCTGGGATTTCGATGCTCTCTACGTACCGCAGGATCATCCGGCTAGAGATATGCAGGATACCTTCTACCTTAAGAATCCAAGTTTCGGTAGACTGCCGAGTCACGATATAGTCGGGAGGGTTAAATCCGCCCATGAGTATGGAGGGGGTACGGGCTCTAGGGGTTGGCGTTACGTATGGAATGAGGAAGAGGCTAGAAGATGTCTTCTAAGAACCCATACGACATGCTTATCCGCTAGGACTATCGCTACGCTTAAGAAATGCGATCTACCGGCTAAATTCTTCTCCATAGGTAGGGTATTTAGGAATGAGACGTTAAGCTGGAAGAGTCTATGCGAGTTCTATCAGACCGACGGTATAGTCGTGGATGAGAAGGCTTCATTCGCCCACCTCTTAGGATACCTTAGAAGGTATTTCACCATGCTCGGCTTTAAGGATATAAGATTCCGTCCAGCATACTTCCCGTATACCGAGCCATCCGTCGAGATAGAGGTATACCACCCGGTTTATGGTCTATGGCTTGAATTAGGAGGTGCAGGCGTATTCAGACCGGAGGTTGTAGAACCCCTACTAGGTATGGATATACCTGTACTAGCTTGGGGTCCAGGGTTGAATCGTATAGTTATGATGAACTACGGTATCAAGGATATAAGGGAGCTCCACGCGAATGATCTTAAACAGCTACGCGAGCTACCGGATTGGATAGGTGTATAGCTATGCCTGTCGTATCCGTCAAGCTTAAAGATTTCTGCAACCTCATAGGTTTGGATCTAGGTATAGATGATCTGAGGGATAGGATACCGATGATGGGTGTAGCGTGGGAGAGAGAGTATGAGGATGGATTTGATGTAGAAGTCTTCCCTAATAGACCTGATATGTTCTCGGTGGAGGGTCTTGCGAGAGCCTACTCAGGATTCATAGGTGTGAGGGAAGGATTGCCGAGATACGATGTTAGGGATGGAGGCCCGATCGTATACGTGAATAGGAGTATAGCATCGATTAGGCCCTACATACTGGTAGCGCTCATAGATAACATGAATCTCTCGGAGTATACCCTAGAATCCATAATACAGCTTCAGGAGAAGCTTCACATATCATACTGTAGGGATAGACGTAAAGCTTCGATAGGTATACACGATGCAGGTAGGCTGGAGTACCCCTTAACGTATAGGGCTGTAGGTGGAAGCGAGCTTAGGTTCAAGCCTCTAGACTTCGGCGAAGAGCTAACGCCAGAGGAGATACTGGAGCGTCATCCTAAGGGTATAGCCTATGGTCATCTAGTACGCGGCTACGGATCGTATCCTATACTGATGGATGCTAAGGGTAGGGTTCTAAGCATGCCGCCTATCATAAACGGGGAGTTTACGAGAGTTACCACTGCTACTAAACGTCTCCTCTTAGACGTTACAGGTCTGGATATGGATGTAGTCTCATCCGTTATGAGGATCCTAGTCTGTAATATATGCGAGAGAGGCGGTGTAGTCTATATGGGTGAATCTATCTACGAATACGATACACCGCTAGGTAGGAGGGTGAAAGCCCCGATCCTAGAACCGTACGCTATGAAGCTTGATCTCGATAGAGCATGCAAGCTTATAGGCGTAGATATAACGGTGGAGGATGCTGTGAAGCTTCTGAAGCGTATGAGGTATGACGTTAAGGTAATCAGTGGGAGGACAGTTGAAGTCTATATACCGCCGTATAGGGTGGATGTTATGCACTGGGTGGATCTAGCCGAGGATCTGCTCATAGCTTTCGGCTACGATAAAGTTGAACCTGCTATACCGGCTATAGCTACGATAGGCGGTGAAAGCCCCATCGAACTATTCACTAGGAAGGTTAGAGAGGTGATGTTAGGCCTAGGCTTCCAAGAGGTTATGACATATATACTTACGAATCCTAGGGATCAATTCGATCTTATGAGGATCGGTAGAGCTCCATGCGTAGAGATAGAAAATCCTAAAACCTCTGAGTTCACCATGTGTAGATTATGGCTCCTCCCATGCCTGATGAAAGTTCTAGCATCGAATAAGCATAACCCATATCCTCAGAGGATATTCGAAGCAGATGATGTAGTAGTGCTGGATTCGCTATCTGAAACCGGGGCTAGAAACCTGAGGAAGCTAGCAGCAGTATCAGCTCACGCGGAGGCGGATTTCGCGGAAGCTAAAGCCGTAGTAGAAGCGTTGATAAGATGCTTAGGGCTTCAAGCATCCTACAAGCCCTTAACCCACCCATCATTCATAGATGGTAGAGCTGCATCCGTAGAGGTAGATGGCGTGGAGATAGGATTCATAGGGGAGATCCACCCAGAGATACTCGAGAATCTAGAATTAGAAAACCCAGTAGCAGCTATAGAGGTAGATCTAGAAGCACTCTACCATATAGTTAAGAAGAGGAATGGAGTAGCGGGATCGCTTAGCCTACAAATTTTCTAGCAGTCTTCAAAGCTTCTAGGAAAGCTCCATCCCTATCCGTCGATATATAGATCCTCACACCGCCTATATCCCACCTCAGCGGCTCCCCCTCGAAGCTAGGAAATCGACTATACGCTTCGCCCCATCGTTATAGTCATAACACTCATCCTAACAGCATCGAGCATATCGAATGCATACCTCATACCTAGTCCTCATCGCTTCCGATCTGATTCAGAATCCATACCCAGATCGATGTAGCCGAGTATGCGATCGTCGCCGCATCATATAGCACCTAGAACTGTGATAGCCTTAGAATCTCTAGCCTTAACTACATAGTCTTCAGTTACGTATATATCGCTTTCAACTCTACCCAGAATAGCTGTTGATCCTTGAGGGACGCTGATATCGCCCGTAAGCTTCACCGAAGTATCGTAGAGCAACCATGACGATATAAACCTATTCGCTAAGCATAACTACATGGATCTAGTTGTAAGCTTAAAGTAGAACTTCCATATCTATCGACGCCCCATATAACAGCTTCAAATATGGTTTCGCCGTAGATAGCATCATGGATCTAGGATTAGGTACAATAATTTTTCAGAAAGGCTATTCTAGAGCTTCGATCTTATCGCGGATTTGAGCTATTATCTCTCCACGCTTAATTTTCGTATATGGCTCCATGTATGGTTGCCCTCCACCGTATAGGCATCCATCTGGGCATACGTATAGGACTACATCCCCCCTCGCTTCTCCATTTTTCATCCTCTCGATAATCCTCTCCATCCCCTCCACCCCTACGGCTTTAACCACTTCTTTATCTATCCCGCCTAGTTCTACCTCATCGAAATCAGCTTCTGGTAGTGAATCGATATCTACCGGGGCTAGCAGCCTTGCAGCCTCTCTTACGGTTACTATGTTTCCTCCGCTTATCTTCCTAGCTAGGCATGGGGTGATCCATATGGAATCTCTATCATCTAGGATGGGCGGGTTAGCCATATACCCAAGCAGATCTGGGTGGCGTATCCGTATATACCTAGCTTCAGCCTCACTATAGGGTATCAGCTCTACGCTACCCCTACGGGCGGCTATCCTTAGCTTCGGCTTCCATAGAATAATCCTGCCGCATCCCATCCTTCTAAACGCCTCTAGGATCTTACCGTAAGATCCACCGTTGACGTTTAGAGCTTCACATAATCCTACGATAGCTTCAGGCTCTATATACACCGTCGGCTTCACACCTCTACCGAGAATATCTTTAATCCTTCTCGTGGAGTCAACTTCAACTATAGCTCCTACCGGGCAGTATATTGTGCATTGACCGCATGCTATGCACGTAGATTCATCTAGCTTAACGTTAAACGGAGTAGATACTGCTGTATCTATACTCCTATACGCATAATCTAAAGCCGAGGTTATCCTACGGCATACAGCGATACAGCGTCCGCATACGATGCACTTCCCGCCATCTAGACGTAGGATAGCCCCCTCTATGTCGACTATACTCCCCCTCACGATGGTGAACCTCCTCTCCTCCTGCTTAAACCATTCACCCTTCAAGATCCTACCTATGAGATCTAGAAGCTCATAGCGATCTATAGGGCATCCCCTAACATAGTAATCGGCATCTACGTACATCGTTATCGGGGATGCTTTCATACCTCCATTTTGTATAAACCTTCTTAAACCTGGTATACCTCCTAGGATGGCGCACGATCCTAAAGCAATCAGTATCTTGGACTTCTCTCTAATCTCCCTCAACCTCTCCACATCATCCTTCGATAGCACCACCCCCTCCACCAAGGATATATCGCATCCCTCTATCTTCGAATCGAGTTGCGAGATCATAGGGCTTAAAAGCTCTGCATCATTTCTGCTGATCATCTCCAGAAGCATTTCACCTATGCTTAGAAATTCGTTGATACAGCCTGAGCAGCTTCCCAGCTGATATACAGCTATCCTTAGCCTCACGGTATCCCACCCCATTATCTAGATCCAGCTTCTCCGAATAGCATCGATAGAAGCTTAGTTAGCTTATCGTAGTCTGGATGGCTGGAATGATATATGGAAAGCCTACCCAGTATCGCTTCCAGATCCATACCATACTTGACGTAGAGCTTAACAGCCTCGTATACGGTATCCTTCGATGTTAAAGGTCCACGGCATCCTTCACAGGTCTTTCCCTCACGTACGCATACGCCGCCGCAGCCTGAATTCGTTAAGGGTCCTAGGCATATTTCACCCCTGGCTAATAGGCATTCATCCCCGTGTAGAGGGCATTCAGCGCATACAGGTATACCTTCAACCCCATACTCCCTACATAACTCTAAGAGCTTGCATCCACCCTTCCTAGGGCATGAATAGCATACGATCCTATGGGCCGCGAGGATTACCTCTAAAGCTATTCTACGCGCCTCTCTAACCCTAGCGTTATTCGTCTCTACGGATAGCTTATCCGATACCGGGAATACGCATGAAGGTACAAGCCTACCTGTACCAGATAGCTCGACTACGCATACCCTACAAGTAGCTTCGACGAATAAACCTGGGAAGTAGCATAGCGTAGGTATCTTCAAGCCAGCTTTCTTAGCAGCCTCCAGTATCGTAGAGCTAGGTTCGACTTCGACTTCAACACCGTCTACGATAACCTTCACCATAACTTATATCACCTCTTAACGATCGCTTCTCTAGGGCAGACTAGCATGCATTGCCCGCATCTAACGCATATACTGGGGTCCACCCGGTAGGCTCCATCATCTCCTCTAACTATAGCTTGCACAGGGCATTGCTTAGCGCATAAACCGCATCTTACGCATATACCCTCATCGATAACATAGTTCACTAGCTTACTACACACCCTCGCCGGACACCGCTTCTCCTTTATATGCGCCTCATACTCATCTCTAAAGTATCTGAGCGTCGACAGGATCGGGTTCGGTGCCGTCTGACCTAAAGCGCATAAGCTTGCATTCTTCATAAACATGCCTACCTCTTCGAGTATCTTAAGATCCTCCTCGGATCCCTCCCCATCGATTATCCTAGTTAGCGTATCGTAGAGTATCTTGGATCCGATCCTACACGGGATGCATTTACCGCACGATTCAGCCATAGTGAAGGATGTGAAGAATCTAGCTACATCGACTATACAGCTTCCATCATCTATGACTATCAACCCTCCTGAACCCATTATAGCGCCTGCGGATATTAGGCTTTCATAATCCATAGGTAGATCCAGCATAGCTTCAGGGAGGCATCCACCTGAAGGTCCACCTATCTGGACTGCTTTAAACCTTCTACCCTTCCTAACACCCCCCGCTACCTTGAAGACCAGCTCCCTCACGGTTATACCTATCGGAACCTCGACTGCGCCGGTTCTCGTAGCAGATCCTGTTATGCAGAAAACTTTCGTACCCTTACTCTTCTCCGTACCGTAGGATGTGAATTTCTCCCATCCGTCAGACATTATAGTAGCTACATGCGCTAGAGTCTCCACGTTATTTATCACGGTAGGCTTGCCGAATAACCCGTATGTAGCAGGGTATGGAGGGCGCTGTCTAGGCATAGCTCTACCTCCCTCTATAGCAGCAAGCATAGCTGTTTCCTCACCGCATACGAACGCTCCAGCGCTACGTACAACATCTACATCGAAGCTGAAGCCTGAACCTAGTATATCGTGGCCTAGAAGGCCGTAGCGTCTAGCATCCTCTACAGCCTTCTCCAATCTATCAGCCATAAGGGGCTTCTCGGCTCTTACGAATATATACCCGTATGAAGCTCCTATAGCATATGCGGCGATAATCAATCCTTCCAGAACTCTGTGGGGATCTGCTTCAGCAAGCATCCTATTCATGAATGCTCCTGGATCGCCCTCATCTGCGTTGCATACGACGTATTTAGGCTGTCCTTCAGCCCTCCTGCAGATGCTCCATTTCAGCCATGTGGGGAAGCCAGCTCCACCCCTCCCTCTTAAACCCGATTTTCTGATGGTCTCGATAACATCTTCAGGTGTGGATTCTAGAGCTTTAGCTAATCCAAGATAGCCTCCATAGACTATGTAATCCTCTATGGATTCAGGGTTGACTACCCCACAATTCCTAGTAACCCATCTCACCTGATACTTGAAGAAATCTATATCCTCAAGTAGCGGTATTTCAGACTCACCTCTAGCTACACCGGCTCTATCTCTAAGGGCGAAAGCCCCCCTGATATCCCCGCTTAGATATGTATCTAGGATGTCATCTACAGATTCAGCCGTTACCCTACCGTAGATGGTTGAAGGTAATCCATCGCGGTGTACTTCTAGTAGAGGCTCCATATAACATAACCCCATACATCCGACAGGTGTAACCGATGCATCTAATCCCTCCTCCTCGATGTACTTTAAAGCTGCATGGTATACATCTCTAGCTCCTACCGCTAAACCGCAGCTACCCATACCGATAGATATTTTTAACCCTCCCCTACCATTCCTAACCTCATAGATTCTTCGCATTCTCTTTTCCTTACAATCCTTATCATCATGGCATAGGGGTCCATCAATCCTGCAAGACACGTAATTCCTGCAAGGAGTTTCCGCTGAATGTCTACATAGATCGCAGCATCTATCCATTAGGCTCCATCCATCGTGCTCCATGATGTTATACCGCCACCTATCCGGAGCTAGGATTATCCGTCTTAGCTTTAGATCTGTAGAACGATATTATCCTACGTATCTCGTTGAAATCGACTCTACCGTACACCCCATCATCCACCTTGATAACAGGCGCTAAACTGCAGCATCCGAGGCATCTAACCCTTAAAACAGTGAATAATCCATCCTTAGAAGTCCTTTTATTAGATTCGATACCGAGGAGATTCAGGAGAAACCTGTAGTTATCGGAGTTTCCTCTGATATAGCATGCTGTACCCATACATATCTGTATGATGTGCATACCTGGAGGTTCTAGGATGAACTGGTGGTAGAACGTAGCAACCCCATAGATCGTGCTTAGAGGTATATCGAGATGGTTAGAGACCTTCTCTAAGCCAATCCTCGGGAGATACCCTATTTTCGCTTGAATCGACTGTAGGATCGGGATTAGAGCTTTCCTAGATCTACCATAACGTCTTACAGCATCCTCCACGGCTTCATAGATGAATCGGGTATCCTCGACTACTTGAGGTTTGACCGCATGCTGCATAGTGTACGCCTCCATCACCTATTCGTACGGCTGGTAGATCTTCGCAGCTCTACAGCTGTATCCTAAGGAAGTACCATAGATTCCTGCAGAGCTCTCTATAATGGTGGGGTGAGAGTAGATGCTTAGCCTCCTCCTCGATATTTTCAGCCTCCACCTCCACTATCCATCTAGTTTCAGGATCCTCATATATAATAACTGGTTTTTTTAGGACTTCTCCGTTGAAGGATTTTACGATACCTGATAGTGGTGAAGATATCTCGAAAGATAAATTCTTCACATCTACAAGCCCTAAAGTCTCCATCTGCTTAACCCTTGTACCTACGGGCTTCAATCTAAATCGGATCGATCCGTCTTCATCGATAGACTTAAGATAATCGCTAATCTGCTGAGTTAACCCGATCCTAGCAATACCTCCATCAGATATCCTAACCCATACGAGCGATGGTGTATAGAATAAGTCCATCCATTGCATAGCTCTATCCATCAAGGCTCAGTTATAAGGAGAGCCTCTCCCATATTTATCATTACCTAGTGGTTACAAAAAATCATTTAATATGGGTAGAAATGGAATGCATTAATCATGTAATAGGGATACATGCTTATCACACTACACCAACACCGTATAGCGAGCAATTCTGGAACTAGGAAGCTAGGTAACCGTACCCCTCATAAACTTTCCGGTATGGCTAACTCCAGTTTATCCCATGAAATACTTACCGATATATCGAACCTTGATGGATATACATTCATCCCCTCTAAAGCATTCCTCACCCTATGTATACATTTTCCCACTTCAGCACGTCTACATAGAATTATGAAAACTAAGTCGTGTTCCCCATAGGATCTGCAAACTAACATTACAGAAGGAAGCCGCTTAAGTAATTCTACAGCCTTATCCAAAGCTTGCATCCCCAGATTGAGACCACCGATAACGGCAGCTATATCGAGCTTATCGAAATTCGGTATAGCCGTAAGCTTACGAGCTATAACCCCCATCTTCTCAAGCCTATTAATCCTCCTATACACTGTATTCCTACCCACACCACATAGCTTAGCTAACTCGTCGTAGGAATAGAATCCTGTACAGATATACTTCAACAACTTGAAATCTAGCTCATCAAGCTCTATACTCATACGGGCAAGTAATATTAGATGGCGTGAAACCCTTAATAAAGAATTCCCGGTAGGATATAACGGCTTAATTCTAGCCGCATAGCTGATGGTCTAGGTCTTAGAGCAGATCGCCACCCTAGCTGAATAGGAGTACTAGAGGGTGGATTCGAACATAGATCTACCGATGGACTCAGTTTATTCGAGAGGATAGACGTTCAGCTACCTTCTCCGGCTACCTCCTAAATCTATATCGATCACGGGAAGGCGCGATTTATGTCGATATCGATTGTAGAGTGAGATGGGTATGTTGGGTAGGTCGATTTAGAAGCGTCAGGGTTGACGGGTGGTAAGGGTTGTTATACTCTCCGGTGGAAGAGTTACTTCGAGTGAGTTATCCTTAACCGTTATATCGCCAATATATCTGCATTCTTCGGTTCTTGATGTACGGTATTGTTTGAGAGATGATAGCGGTATAAAGTTCTTCAAGGATATCCTAGTGTCAACATCCGATCTTCCCCTATTTATCATAACGATCGTAACGTCTCCGCTCCTCTCATCTAGGTAAGCCGAGATAAGGATTTGCGGGTTATCACTCTTCGCATCTACCCTCACCGAACCGGGATTTATGAATTTAGAGAACTGCTTAACCGCGTAGTATTTAGGGGTGACGTTATAGTTATCCCCTCCTCTACTTATACTGATCAGCCCAGTCCCCCTATACCAGAATAACTCCCAGACTAGGTAGGCTGATGCGTTACCATACACCAGCGTATTGTGGATATGCCAAGCTGTGTAGAGAGCCTCCTCGTAGGTCCCGGCGTATGGGAAGTCTAGGTAGCTATACTCAGTCATCCATAAAGGTTTACTATACCTAGTGCAATAGCTAGAAAGCCCTTTAAGCCATGCTACTCCTTGATCTGGGCTGAGGAAGGATATATCATATAGATGTACTGCGAATATATCGACGTAACGCGCTGCTTCAGGGTCAGACATTATCGTCTCTATGTACCTCATAGCGTTTTGAACACCGGATGTCTCCGGGATGAGTATCTTCGCTGTTATCCCCTCCCTTTCAAATTTCCTACCGACAACCTTAATTAAATCCCTTAGCTGTTCAGGCGTGTAGATGCATGTCTCCCATGTAGCGGTATACTCAGGCTCATTCTGTAGGCTTACCCAACCTATATCGATACCATGATACTTCTTATAGCCTATAATATATGCTGATATCCACTCCGCATATTCCTCGTACATCTCTGGTAGAAGGTATCCATCGTTAGTTTCCTGCATATTACTCTTCATCCAAGCTGGTGGGCTCCATACAGAAGCTATAAACTTTGCAACGCCTCTCCTCCTAGCTTCGATAGCATTCCATACTTGATCCTGATCTGTTGTGAAATTGAATGCATCCCAGTTGAAATGGTTAGGGTCGTCGTCATCGTTTGCTCTTTCAATCCCAGTCCAAACCCTCAACCTATAGATACTTATCCCGAGATCGGAGAAAAGTAGGTCTGCAACCTCAGTTCTATACGGCTCCCTCAAATTCCTTATAAGCCATTCATAGTACGCACCTGAACCGCCAAACCCTTCAATCCTCTGATACCTCTTAGCTCCATCAACCTCGATAGGCTTTACCCCCATAATATTCTGGATGAGAAAATAGAGAATTAATCCCATCGCTAACACCGCTAGGATGAATATGGAGAGTTTACCCTTTACTCTCAACATCATTAGATTATCCTAATAATCCCGTCTCGATATTAATCTTCGTTCAGGAATCATCCATAGCATCGAAGATAACTCATGGAAGATGCCCTATTCGACTCCCTTAGCCTACTAATAGGTGGTGCGGGGGGTGGGATTTGAACCCACGAAGGGCTACCCCACAGGGTCCTAAGCCCTGCGCCTTAGACCAGGCTTGGCTACCCCCGCCTTCTAGATATTCTAGGTTTTAGGATAGGAGAGGTTTAAGTCTTTCCATGACCCTTGTTTTACTATCTTCACGCATAGATACACTATTCTATGGTTGTACGATTATCCCGGCTTCTGTTATTTCGAATGGATGCTTACGTATGGAGTGCTTAGTCCCGATCATCTTAGATACTACGAGGATTCTCCGATATTCTTCCCCAGTATCCTCTAGCTCCAGTCTTATCACTCCGTCGGCTATATGCTCTATATACGTTGTGATAGGTATGTTTCCGCTTGCTACACCCCTCTGCCATACTAGGAGCGATGTGCATCCTAGACTCACTAGTAGGCGTTTGATCTGTATGACGGCTTGTCTAGCGTATTCAGGCTTTATGAGGAATAGCGTAGATATGGAATCTACAACCACTCTTTCTGCTTTCACATCCTTTACGGCTGTCCTGAGAGCTTCGATTATGCTAGGTATATCGGTCGGATCCCTAACTATATACCTCTCCTTCCTCGCAGCTTCTCCTACCCCCCCTGTGAAGCAGTCTATGATAGCAAAGCTCCTTCTATCCTCATACGGCTTTACATCCCATCCGAACATAGCCATATTCATCCTAACCCTGGCAGGGTAATCTTCTAGCTCCAAGAGTACCCCGGGCTCACCCTGTCTTAATCCTCTGTAGAGGAATTGGTATGCGAATATCGATTTACCCGTCCCAGCTTCTCCGGATAGGAGTACTGTAAGCCCCCTCGGTAATCCTCCGTGTAGTATCTCGTTCATACCTGGAATACCTATATCGATCCTACCGGGGATAGCCATACCTACTCACGATCTATAGATCTAAGCAGGTAGATACTAAAACATTTAATATCCTCCATAGAGGTGTTAAGGTGTTTGATCGAGTAAGCTATGATGCGTAGAACTCCATCGCGTTTTCGCAGTTGCTATTCGATGGAGCTTAGCAAGCTACCTGAAGGATCTAGGGTATCGATCGCAGGATATGTAGTATCTGTTAGGCTTCATGGCGGTGTGATATTCTTCATAGTCTACGATGGCGGGTATATGCAGTGCGTCGCACATATGGATGAAGTCGATGAAAGCATATGGGGTAAGATGCTTGAAGTTAGAGAGTATTTCTACATCTCGGTCTCAGGGAGGGTATCGTATACGGAGAGGGCTCCAGACGGTGTGGAAGTCGTCATGGATGATCTAGAGATTATAGCTAAACCTATCAGGATGCCGCCCTTCCACCCATATTCTAGGAAGCTTCCAAGCCTAGATAAGAGGCTAGATATAAGAGCTGTAGATCTACGTAGACCTCAACTCCACGCCCTATTCAAAGTTAGACATGAAGTTCTACAGGCTATGAGACGGTTCCTCGTAGCTAGAGGATTCCTAGAAGTTAATACTCCTAAGATAATAGCATCTGCCACTGAGGGTGGAGCAGCTCTATTCCCCCTATTCTACTATGATAAGGAGGCCTTCCTAGCTCAAAGTCCGCAGCTCTATAAGGAGCAGCTATCAGCCGCTTTCGATAGGGTTTTCGAAATAGCTCCGATATTCAGAGCTGAAGAGTTCAAGACCGATAGGCATCTAAGCGAAACCCTGTCGCTGGATGTGGAAATGGCTTTCGCGGATTATAGGGATGCCATGAATCTACTGGAAAACCTCATAGTCTATATCATAAACTCTGTTAGGAGGCGTTGCATCGTTCAGCTAGAATTTCTAGGCTTGGATCCACCTAGGGTGAGGAAGCCCTTCAAACGGGTATCCTATAGCAGGGCGCTCTCTAAGCTTAGAGAGCTCGGTTTAGATTTAGAGTGGGGTGAAGATCTATCTACGTTTGCTCTTAGGAAGCTTGCAGAGCTTTATAGGGGACCGTACTTCATAGTCGATTGGCCTAGAGGGTTGAAACCCTTCTACGTAAAGTCTAAGAGGGGCGGTGTTACTGAATCCTTTGATTTAATGTGGGGTCATATAGAGCTTGCTTCTGGAGGTAGTAGGGTTAATTCTAAGAGATCCCTTATAAGGGGGATTAGGATGCAGGGGTTGAATCCGGCGAGCTTCGAGTATCACCTCAAGGTATTCGATTACGGTATGCCTCCGCATGCAGGTTTCGGTTTAGGTGTAGATAGGCTTATCATGGTGTTAACGAATCGAGATGATATACGAGAGGTGGTGCTATATCCTAGGGATCCTTCGAGGCTTACACCTTAGATGGGGGTGTCTAAGATAGGTTGAGCTATCCTGAATCTAAGCTTGAGGTTAAGCGTATAGCATCGCTAGTAAGGCTTAGACTATCACCTGAGGAGGAGAAGCTATTCAGTATCCAGCTATCTAGGATAGTAGAATTCTTCGATCAGCTTGATGAAGCTCCGGTAGATGGTGTTGAGCCTACATTCCACCCTCTCGAAATCTACAACGTATTCCGCGAAGATGCTGTTTCCCCATATCCGGGTGATAAGCTTCTAAACCTGGCGGGTAAGGTGAAGGATCGCTATATCTGGATTCCAAGGATGTAGATAGCCTTGAAGGAGACGTACACACTGAAACTTATACGCGAGATAGAATCTGGTAGCCTACCACTAGACGAGTATCTAGCTAGGAAGCGTGAAGCTATAGAGAAGCTTGAACCCCTGCTTAACAGTTTCATAACAGTCCTCAAAGGCTTCGAGGAGAGTAGATCTGAGAAGCTAGGCTTACTCAGAGGGTTAACCGTAGCTGTCAAGGATAATATATGCGTCGAAGGGGTTGAGACGACGTGTGGAAGCCTAATACTCAAAGGTTATAAGCCAAGCTACGATGCTACGGTAGTGGAGAGGATTAAGAATTGTTCAGGTGTTATAACAGGTAAAGCGAATATGGATGAGTTCGCTATGGGATCCACTACTGAGTGGAGTGCTTTCGGTCCCACTAGGAATCCATGGGATCCATCCAGAGTTCCAGGAGGATCATCTGGTGGAAGCGCTGCAGCTGTAGCTTCAGGTGAATCTGATCTAGCTCTAGGATCCGATACAGGTGGATCCATAAGGTGTCCTGCATCGTTCTGCGGTGTAGTCGGGTTGAAGCCTACATATGGTCTTGTAAGTAGGTATGGGTTGATAGCTTATGCTAATAGTCTAGAGCAGATAGGTCCTATAGCTAGAGACGTTTATGGATGTGCTCTTCTCCTAACGGCTATCGCTGGCTACGATCCTAGAGATTCCACCTCCGTTAAGAAGCCCTATATAGATTATAGAACCGCTCTCATAGATGGCCTGGAAGGGTTTAGGATCGGGGTGATACGTGAACTCCTAGGCGAGGGTGTGGATCGACGTATAGCTTCATCGATCAAGGACTCCATCTATAAGCTTGAATCCCTAGGTGCATGCGTCGAGGAGGTATCCATTCCGTCGATAAGCTTCGCTCTACCCGCATACTACGTGATAGCTATGGCTGAAGCTAGCTCCAACCTAGCTAGATACGACGGTGTAAGGTATGGTATGAAGATACCTGTGAAGGATCATGACTGGGGTAAGTACTACGAGGATGTTAGGAGTAGGGGCTTCGGTCTAGAGGTTAAGAGGAGGATAATTCTAGGTGCATATGTACTCTCAGCCGGATACTACGATAGATACTATATCAAAGCTTTGAAGGTTAGGACCCTTATTAGGAAGGAGTTTATGGATGCGTTCAAAATATTCGATGCTTTGATAGGGCCGTCCATGCCGATCCTACCGTTTAAGATAGGGGAGAAGATAGAGGATCCGTTAGAGCTCTACATGTGTGATGTAGATACGGTACCTGTGAATCTAGCAGGTCTACCGGCTATATCTATACCATGCGGTCTAGCCGAAGAGCTACCTATAGGCCTCCAGATCATAGGCTCATACTTCCATGAAGACTCTATACTTAGGATCGCATACAACCTTGAAGCAGCGTTGGATTTAAAGCTGAATCCAAGGTTATCGGAGGTATGTATCTGATGTCTGAGGTTAAGCCTAAGATAGGTTTAGAAGTTCACTGCCAGCTTACAAACCTTAAGAGTAAACTTTTCTGTTCATGTTCAGCGGATTATAGGGGTAAGCCTCCAAATACGAATATATGCCCAGTATGCATGGGGGAGCCTGGAGCTCTACCGGTTTTAAATAGGGAAGCGTTGATATCGGCTTTAAAGGTTGCTATAGCGCTTAGAGCGGATATATCTAGGTTCACGTATTTCTCGCGTAAAAACTATTTTTATCCGGATCTACCTAAGAACTTCCAGATATCCCAGTACGATGGAGCTGGGGGCATCCCCATCGCTAAGGGTGGCCTACTAGATATCAGCGATCGAGTTGTAAGGATTAGGCGTATACAGCTGGAGGAGGATCCAGGTAGGATCGTCTATGAGGGTACGATTACAAGCTCCACCGGGCTTCTCGTAGATTACAATAGATCCGGGGTGGCTTTGGTAGAGATAGTTACCGAGCCGGATATAGAATCTCCTAGGGAGGCTAGGGTATTCCTAGAGAGGCTTAGATCGCTATTAGAGTATATAGATGTTTTCGATGGAAGCTTGGAGGGAGCTATGAGGTGTGATGCCAATATATCCATACCCGGCGGTGGTAGGGTTGAGGTTAAGAATATATCTTCATTCCACGATGTGGAGAAGGCTCTAAGCTTCGAGCTAACTAGACAGAAGCAGAGGATGCTGAGGGGTTTAAGCATTTTACGTGAAACTAGACATTGGGATCCACGTAGACGTATAACAGTTTCTCTAAGGGTTAAGGAGGAGGAGCAGGATTATAGATACTTCCCAGAGCCAGATCTACCTCCGATAGTTATCACAGAAGTGTTGATAGAAGAGGCTAGAAGATCCATGCCTATGCTCCCCTACGAGAAGATCGAGATCTACACGGAGAAGTATGGTTTAAGTAGAGATTTAGCTGAGCTTCTCGTAAGCTCTAGAGCTTTATCCGAGCTCTACGATAGGATTCTAGAATACTATAGTAAACCCTATAGGGTTGCCTCATGGATCGTAGAAGAGCTGCTACCGCTTCTTAATAAGCTTAAAATAAGTATCAAAGATTCTAAAGCTAAACCTGAAGATATAGCATACTTATTGAAATCCATCGATGAGGGCTTCATAGATAGATCCGCCGTATACTCTACACTTAGATCTATGGTGCTTGAAGGCTCCCCCCCGACAGTATCCATCAAACCCATTCTAGAATGCAGGATGGATAAGATCGATCTGGATAGAATCGTATCAGAAGTTATAGATACGAATAGGAAGGCTTTTCAGGACGCTATACGTAATCGTAAAGCTCTGAACTATCTAATAGGATTGGTGGTTAAGAAGAGTGGGGGGAAGGCTGATCCGAAGGAGGTTTATAATCTACTATTGAGGAAGGTTAGGGAGTATAAGGGGATTCAAGGATCGAGCTGAAAAGCTGGATTTGAGCTTAAAAATTCATACGATCTCAAGCTGTATATAATACCGTTCTGGGCTCCTTCACAGCTAGGATCGAAGTAAACGTTAATCTACGAGATCCTAGGATATCTATGCTTAGGGTTATGGGCTGGTTCCTCCTAAGACCTGATGCTGTTAAAGTTCTAAGCGATGAAGGAGCTAGAAAGAGTTTGAATAGGTATTTCGGTATATTAGAGGGTAAGTATCATCCTAAATTCATGATAGCCTCTAGGATACCTGTAAACTTCTCTACAGATGACTCTCTTCGAAGCCTATGGGATATCCATAGAGGTGCGCTCGAAGAGTATTGGAGGTTAGAGCGTAGGATAGATAGCGGCGAGGTTAGATTCGAAGATATACCTACCCCACAGTATTCCCTTCTAGATCTTAAAGCAGTTATAGCTCACAGGCTCCTGGAGGAATGCTGCTTCTGCGAGAGGAGATGTAGGGTTAATAGGGTTAAAGGTGAGGTTGGCTTCTGTAAATGCGGAGAGGTGTTCCTCCTATCCTCGGCTTTCCATCATCTAGGTGAGGAGCCTGAGCTTGTACCGAGCGGTACCGTGTTCTCGATAGGATGCAACCTAGTATGTCTACACTGTCAGAATTGGACTATATCGCAGAGGTATGAAGCCGGCGATCCGATAAGCGTTAGAGAACTAGCTCGTATAGTCGAGAAGCTTAAGAGGGAGGGTTGTAGGAATTGTAATATGGTCGGCGGAGATCCTACACCTTGGCTCCACGTATGGATAGATGCATTCAGGTACGTGAAGACAAGTATACCCACCGTCTGGAATAGTAATAGCTACTATAGCGTAGAAGCATCAGAGCTTCTAAAAGGCTTCATAGATGTATACCTGCTAGATTTCAAGTATGGTAGTGATAGATGTGCTGAGAGGATATCCTCTGCACCTAGATACGTAGAGGTTTGTAGGAGGAATCATCTTGAAGCCATGAAGAGTGGAGAGCTTATAATAAGGATACTGCTCCTACCAGAACATATAGAATGCTGCGCTAAGCCTATACTTGAATGGATAGCTGAAAACCTCGGTACATGGGTTCGGGTAAACATCATGGATCAATATACACCCCACTGGAGGGCATACGAAATACCTGAACTTAGAAGGAGACTATATAGGGAGGAGTATGAGGAAGCCCTACGCTATGCCAGGAAGCTAGGCTTCACAAACATCGTTCCACCCTAAACCTTGTGGCGGATACCTTAAAGTTTCCCCGGCTTCTCTCTAACCCATAGAGCCCCCTTCTCAGGGTACTTAGAGGGAAATCTAACATAGGCTCTAGCTCTCAAAGGCTTCTCGTATATCCTCCTATATCCTCCATCTACCGCTACCAGATGCTCTACCTCGATTTGGAGGATACTGTAAGCTTCATAGGATGCGTAGTGAAGTTGGAAGCAGCATGGTCTAGGCATAGATACCACATGTTTCAGCTTCAAACCGGATGCGAGGAATCTATGTATCGAGGATTTGATAGATTCATAGCTCTCTATCTCAGGGCATGCTGATAATGCTAGATCCACCTCTCCTAGAAGCTTCACGTGGAGCTCAGGATACATTAACGTGAAGCAGTCCGCTACGATAACAAAATCCCTTACCCCTCCTAGGAGGGGATCCTCAGGTTTAGTTAACGTTAAACGCCAGCATCTAACCCAGCTGGCGTCATCTATCCTAGATCCCACCGGTATCTCCACCTCTTCTAGCCTTCTCTATAAGCTCCTTGCATTTATCTGCATACCTACACCATTCAAGGCATGATAATCTCTTCTCTCGGACTATCATCGCTCCGCAATTACTACAGATAGCTTCCTCCTCATCGCTCCAAATCTCAACTTCTGAGCCGCAGTTGGGGCACTCAATATACTCCGGTACAGGTCTCAGAAGGCTAACTATACCTGGGCAGAATCCGCGATCCCTAGATCGAGTATACATCGATCTAGCTATATCGATATAACGATGCTATAAGGTTTTCCACTCTTCCATAAAACCCGGTTAGCGTCTATCCCTGCTACCGAGTTTAAACCTGAAGTTTTATTAACTGTTTGATGTTTCTAAGGTAGTGGGTTGAGTGTAGTTAGAAGTATGGATGCGTTCATAGCGGATCTAGATGATCTCGGTAAGCTTATAAAGATTGGTAGATGCAAGTATAATGTCTATGCACCTATAAGGAAGGGTGGAAGCTACGTATTCTCTAAGGTGGAGGATATACATAACATCGATTTGAGATATAATAGGACTATATTGCCGCCTACGAAGCTATTCCATAGGCCTAGAGAGACACTTTTGAGATTCAAGCTTAACGATGGATTCGAATTCGACGAGGTTTTAGAGGTGGAATCTATGATGATCTTCGGTGTTCATGCATGCGATCTCAACGCTATACTACGCTTAGATAGATTCTTCACGCGCAGATTCGAGGATCCATACTACCTAGCTAGGAGAAGGAACAGCGTCGTAGTAGCCCTAAACTGTAATGGTCCTAGGGATGAGTATTGCTTCTGCGCATCGCTAGGCACGGGTCCTACGATAGATGAAGGCTACGATATACTGTTAACCGAGGTTGAAGGCGGAAGATTCCTAGTCGAAGTAGGATCCAAGATAGGTTTCGATTTAATCAGTGAAGCAGGTTTCATGAGAGCTTCGTCAAACTATATAGAGGCTAAGAGAACTATGGCTTCAACTGCTAGGAGGGGGTTTAGGAGGTATGCAGATTTCAGAGGGTTATCGTATCCCGTTATAGAGGTTTTAGCCCACTCCGTATGGGATGAAGAAGCTGGTAGATGCCTCTCCTGCGGTAACTGTAGTCTGGTATGCCCTACCTGTTACTGCTACGAGATATCAGACGTAGTCGATATGGATCTGAAGAACGGTTTTAGGGTTAGGAGGCTTGATTCATGCCAGCTATATGGGTACGCCGAGGTTGCCCTAGGAGGGAATTTCAGGAGATCTAGGAAAGCTAGGCTTAGACATTGGATGGTATGTAAATTCGGCGGGGCAGCCGGCGGAGAGCTATCCAGCTGCGTAGGTTGTGGCAGATGTATATTCTACTGTCCAGCTAAGATAGACATAACCAGTATATCCTCTAGGCTTAGGGAGGCTGTTTAAACGTTGGTGAACCCATATATACCCGTGAAAGCTAGGGTAGTCTCGGTTAGAACGGAGACTACGGATGTAAAAACCTTCAGATTCAAGCTTATCGAAGGTAGGTTAAAGTTTGAAGCTGGTCAGTTCGTAGAGGTATCGGTATTCGGTGTCGGTGAAGCTCCTATAAGCATATCCTCCGACCCAGATATAGACGACTACTTCGAGCTATCCGTTAGAAGGGTTGGAAACGTTACCGGGTCTCTATTCAAGCTTAACGAAGGGGCTATAGTAGGTATTAGAGGACCGTATGGTAGAGGGTGGCCTATCAGAGAATCTGAAGGGATGGATGTACTGGTAGTCGGGGGAGGATGCGGTGCGGCACCGCTTAGACCAGCCATTCTAAAGCTTCTCAGGAATAGGAATAGGTATGGCAGGCTGGAGATATTATACGGTGCTAGAACCCCGTATGATATTATGTACAGAGGAGAGTTCGAAAAGGTGGCCGAAGGTAACGATTGCAGGGTCCTACTAACGGTGGATACTATACCTCCTAATAGCGAATGGCGTTACAGTGTAGGAGTCGTAACAAGGCTATTCGATAAGATATCTGTGGATCCACGTAGATCCGTAGCCTTCATATGCGGGCCGGAGGTTATGATGATGTATGCTGTAAGGGATCTAATCAGGTTGGGCTTCAAACCCGAGAATATCTATCTATCTATGGAGAGGAGGATGAGGTGCGGTTTAGGATTCTGTGGCCATTGTCAGATAGGTAGGAAATATGTGTGTCTAGATGGGCCTGTGTTCAGTTATAGTGAGATAGCGCCTATGCCTGATAAAATCGTTTAATCGAGGGAGGGTGGGATGCCATGTTGAAGATCGGTTTCTTCAAATTCTCGTCGTGTTCAGGCTGTCAGATGTCCTTCCTTAGGCTTAACGATAAGCTACTAGATCTAGTAGATAAGCTAAGCATAGTCTACTGGGTTATGGTTAGCGATAGGAGAATCGAGGATTCATACGATGTAGTTTTCGTAGAAGGCTCTATATCGACGCCTGAAGAGATACACTCTCTAAAGGATATCAGAGCTAAATCTATAGTGTTGATAGCCTTCGGTGCATGTGCATCGTTCGGGGGGTTGAATAGCATCAGAAACCATATGGCTCAGAGGGATGTGGAGAAGATAGTATATGGAAGTAGAGGGGCCTTATCGATAGAATCTATTCTAGCGTACCCTATAGACTTCTACGTAGATGTGGATGTATATCTCGGAGGATGCCCTCCATCCCTAAGCAGTATCCTAGAAGTTGTTAAAGCCTTTATATTAGGCTTTAAACCTAAGCTCCCCGATTACCCTGTCTGCGTCGAGTGTAAGCTAAGCGAGAATGAATGTCTACTCACTAAAGGAGAACCCTGTATGGGGCCTATCATCAGAGCTGGATGCGGCGCTCTATGCCCAGCTCTGGGTAGGGGTTGCGAAGGATGCTATGGGCCTCAAGCCGATCCAAATCCTAGATCTCTCGTAGATAGGCTTAGAGAAGCTGGATTATCAGGTGATGAAATCCTATGTAAATTCAGGAAGTATGCCGGTATGAACGGGAAATTCAGGGAAATAGCGAAACTATAGCGTAAACTAATGTTCGGTGACCTGCGAGTTTTCATAATCTCGTATTATGATGATTTATTTAGAGGCGTATAGCTCTTGTTAGATATAGAGCATAAAAGCTATCTTTGATTCAGCTAAAGTGGAATAGTATGCATGAGACTATGAAGAGTATCCCTGCCATCATGAATAGGTAGTCGAATCCGTATTGTGCTATGATCAACCCTCCCACTGCCATACTGGTTATACTGCCGATCTTAGTTATGCATGCGTATAGTCCCATCCATCCCTCAGGTATGATCTCCATACGTATCGTTCTACTAGATAGAGCGAATAAGGTGTAGAATACACCGATTATCGCCAGGATCGCTGTATCGAGTATCGAAGCCGCTATGTGCGGTAGGTAACCGCAGGGTATAAGCATGAATACCAAGATAGCCCTGATGAAAGCAGATAGTTTTAAACTTGTATAACTTCCATAAGTATCGAAAACATCTTTAAACCACATATATCCTGCTATGGATCCGACCTCGTTTAGTAGTAGTATCACGAAAACTATGCTTTCAGGTATAAGCAGTTTTTGGCAGAGGTATACTGAGATAAACGTGAATACAAGATCTGTAGCCATCGTGAAAGCTATAGTACCCGATCCGAAGTATATCGTGCTTCTAGATGAATCTATCCTAGCCTTCAGAAGAGTTAACCCTGATGCATTTTCTCCACATTCATCTTGATACTCTAGTATTGCCGATAGCCTCCCAGCCCACTCTATGCATCTTTCGAGACGCACGATCTTCCTCTCCACCATGAATATGGGGTCCTCTACGGATACTAGTGAAGCTATAGCTGATGATAGTATAAGAAGCCCACATAGATATAGGAGTAGTCTATGCTCGTAGAATGTTAGTAGTATAGCTCCGATAGCTATCCCAGATAGATCCCCGACCTCCGATACGAAGCCGTAGGATCTAGCTTCATCGCTCCACTTATACCTACTACTACCCTCAGCTATCAGTATATCCTCCACCGGAGGTAGAGCTGATCCTAAGAATCCGATGAGTATGCTTAGGAGTAGTATATCGAGTATACCTGAAGCTTTGGTTAGGAGTAGGATGAGTATGGATTGCATCGCAAGTGTTGATATAATTATAAACCTGCATCTTCTTGTCCTATCGGCTAGGTAACCCCAGATGATCGATCCAGGGATATGCGCCAACCCCATCGATGCTATAACCATACCGATATCTACGATACTCCTACCTAGAGTGTATACGATATATAGTGGTAAGAGTGTACTGAATAATGTCGACGCAACCTTACGAGGAATTAAAGAGAGATACCAGGCTCTCATAATCTATCCAAGCTGTATTGGCGTTTAAGGATCATCCCTATAACGATTTATTACAGGTGCGGTGCTAACGCTTGTAAGGGATGAGTGTATGCTGGATAATCCAGCTGGTATATACCTCGTCAGATTTATCCTAGCTCAACACGACCCCACTCTATATTGGTATCCTAAAATCCTCCTTAACCCTTGTTAGGCATATATGGGTTATAGTTCTATCTACATGAGGCATAGCCAATATCCTCTTTACGAACGTGCTGAGATCCCTCCTATTCCTGAATCTAGCTATTATGATAGCATCCGTCTCCCCGGTTATATCGTAAACGCATACAACCGATGGATCCGAAGCTATTTCCCTCTCGACTTCCACCAAATATCCTCTAGATACTACAACCTCTATTATCGCCGTTATATCGTAACCTATGAGTTCAGGGTTGATTATCGCCGTATACCCCTCTATGACGCCGCTCTCTTCTAAAGCTTTAACCCTAGATATAACCGCCGTAGTAGATAACCCCACCTTCCTAGCTAGCTCTCTATAGGATATCCTAGCATCCCTCTGTAGCTCTTTAAGAATCTTAACATCATACTCATCCAGTTTGAAGGTATTCTTCATAGCTTCAACACCTATCGATACTAGGGTAGATTTCTAGATATGTAAGTCTTAAGAGTGTTATTGTAAAAACGAGGATGATACTTCATCGACCCTACCTGGATATGGTAAGCTTCACCTGGGAAGTTATTCGAAGATGATCTTGAGAATAGCATTCGATTCTTACTATTTCTCAAGAATTTGAATACTCATCTTGTAGGGAGGCATGCATTCTTCTAGAAGATGCTGCTAAACTTTATCCATTTATAGAAGAATATAGAATTCCCATAAGGGAATAGAGGTTTAGCTGAAGGATATGGATTAGATAAAAACCTAGGCGATAATATTAGTAGGGAATAGATTTTACGGTATGATACTCTATAATATTGGTTAGATTCGAGTTTATCGTGCTTATGGAGGGTGTAACCGGTGCATCTGAGGGGATCTAAGCCTAAATCGATAAATATGAGATGTGAATATATAGCTGTTCGTTACACTTACATGCCTATATTGCTCAGCTAAGCTAGGTTAGCTCGTCAGGCTACTATGGTAAGCGGTAAGATGGAAGTTAGCGTCTTAGATGAGTCGAAGTTTCCGTATCTCGCTTTCAAGTATGCTATTTCAGGTATACCTAAAATTACGCTAAACAGATCGTTAGCCATCCTAAATACTACTCTGGGAAGATATATCATCGTAGACTATATCCTTAAATCGGCTTCTGGATTAAAAGAGAAGCGGTGATATTAGGCTATAACTAGTGATCCATATGTTTGAGGTATGGGATTCGATAATAGTAGGTGCAGGTCCAGCCGGGCTTACAGCCGGTATGTATCTATCTAGGCTTGGGTTCAAGATTCTAATCCTCGATGCTGGTAGAGCTGGTGGGAGGCTTAGATCTATCGAGCTAATAGAGAACTACCCTGGATTCCCAGAAGGTATTAGTGGCCCTATCCTAGCAGATAGGTTTATAGATCATGCGAAGAGGTTCGGAGCAGATATCCGAGAATACGAGGAGGTAACAGCTCTACAACTAGATATATCGCCTAAACTCGTAGCTACACGTAAAGGTAACCTATATCAAGGGTATACGGTTATACTAGCCTTAGGTGCTCCTAGAAGGACATACAGTATAGATGGTGAGGATCGACTACTAGGTAGAGGTGTGTCATACTGTGCAGTATGCGATGGTCCGCTATACCGCGATATGGATGTAGCTGTAGTAGGCTCGGGTAGAGAGGCTATCGAAGACTCCATACTCCTATCTAGGATAGCTAGAAAAGTCTACATCCTAGCACCTAAACTTAGCCGCGAGTTGATGGAAGCTAGATTTCAGGATAACGTCGAGGTATACGAGGAAGCGGAGGTTAAAAGTATAATCGGCCGGGATAGAGTTGAATCGATAAGATTCGCGTATATGGGTCGCGAGCTCACCATTCCGGTATCAGGTGTATTCATAGCCCTAGGTATTCTACCCTCATCAAAACTTTTAAGATCGACATCTATCGATATGACTGCTGAGGGCTTCATAAAGGTTAATTCGAAGCAGGCCACCAGCGTCGAAGGTGTATACGCAGCCGGTGACTGTATAGGTATCGGGTTCCAGGTAGCTATAGCCGTAGGTCAAGCGGCTTTAGCGGCGTTATCAGCTTCGGAATATCTCAGAAAGACTAGGTTAGGTAATATTTAAACCTATGTAGCCTTATAATTAATCCTAGGGCGGTTCTGATGACTCAGAGTTATAGGGTATCTATGCCCTTAAGGCATTAGGCTGAACCGCCCATACTCCGCCTCAAATCCCCTTGTATATATGGAGAAGGGATCTCACTCTATATGATCCAGGCTTCACCCCCAAATAGTTCTAAGAATTATGATGCATCATTAAAATCCCTAGAGATTTAGGATTTAATCTATATGATGAGATATCCTGCTATCGATTCCTTATCTAGATCCATGAGGTTGTTGTACACTATACTATGGCTCTCGGTTATATGCATATCGTCGGGGATTCCTATAGGCGATGAAAACCTGTACAATCTACTGGATTTAGGGCATGCCGCTGTGTACGTAGTGCAAACCATACTCTGGGCTTGGCTCTTTGATTTCAAGCCTAAATTCATAGCGGCTTCGGTAGCGTCTTCACCGTTAACAGAGCTTCTACAGCTCCTAATACCTTGGAGGAATCCATGTTTTACGGATATCTATAATAACCTAATAGGTGTCGCGTTAGGGGTTATAGTAGTGTTCGCTGTTAAAGGCACTCGGGGATCTAGAGTATCTCTATGAAGCCTTCATCCCCATCTACTTTAACGATGCTTCCGCTCTTTACGATAGCGAACACATCCCTTTCAGGTCTATCCACTACGGGTAATCTACCACCATATAATACCTCTATCGATAGTGGCCCTGATAATAGTATGAAGTCCGTCTTCAAGTTAACGATAGCAGCGGGAGCCTTCCCCCTCCTGTAAGCTTCGACTATGATACCCCCGCTTCCGGTCGATCCCCTACCATAGGGGAAGATCAGTATCTTCCCAGCTATACACTGCCCATACCATTCGTGATGTATATCCGTAACTATACCGGTGTATGGGTCTACCTCACCCCAGAAACCGAAAGGCTGCCTAGAAACTAATGCTTCACCTACAGCTACACCCCTAGTTAACCCTCTACATTTAACCCTGATACCGCTCACCTCTCCACCCTCCCCTCTACAGCTATCTCTATACACTCCTCTAAGCTACCGTAGAATACGTCTGCTTTAGCTTGCATAGGAGCGTAATGCGCTGTTTTAGCCGAATCGGTCGCTATAGCCTTGAACCCCTTCGTATATGTGGGTGCGTTCATAGCGCAGGAGCCAACCATGATCTTAACACCGGCTCTCTCTAGGATCTCCGCATACCCCATCCTACATGCAAGTATATAGGTAATGTTATCTGTAGCTAACCATAATTCCACATTACGATGAATTCTCCTGCCTTCAAGCATGTCGGCTACTAAGCCTATCTGATCGATGGAGTAGTGTGGGCATCCGATGAATACTAGGTCGACTTCCCTATCCTCTACCGTAGATAACTCTAGATAGGCTTTCTTAAGCTCATCCAATCCAACCTCTACTCTATCATCAGGTTTATCCCATCCGAAAGCCTCCTCTAAACTTCTAGCTTCAGGCGTTACGCCTATGACATGATATAACGCTACGGATCCAGAGGAGGCAGCTGCAGCGCCCATAATCCTAAGCATCTTCTTCGATACAGCCTGAGGTAAACCGTCTATTACAGGTATGCCTCCAGCTGATAACTGACCGATAGCATAGCCTAGGGCGCCGTAATCTTTAGCGGTCATCATAGATATATCAAACCCTTTAAGCTTCACTAGGATGGTTCCCCTCCTATTCTCAGGTATATGCAGCTCTATCATAGGTACACGCCCAGTTATAGCTGCACATAGCTCTATGTAAGATGAGTATCTGTTAGTCCTAGCCCCAATTACAGAATTTGCGTATGATACGCAGTTAGATTCACCCCAAGCTATATGCTCACCATAGCTCGGAGCGTTAACGTTCCAGTATGGTATGCACGTCCAGTTATCCAATCCACCCATAGCCCTGTATAGAGCGCATAGCTTCAATTGCTTTTCAACCCATTCATCGGGGAAGCCGAAATCTGAGATCCTCTCCAGAGGTGCTGAAGCCGTACATAAAGTCGTAGGGATAGCGAACCTAGCACCTAGTTTAAGGAACGTCTCCGCTACATCCAACCCACTATCGTAGACAACATTGTATACGCATGAAACCAGATGGCATGAAGATATTTCGATCATACGCGCCGCATCATAGGCGTCGCCGAGCTTAACTAGCAGCTCCATAGCCCTCCTAGCAGCCTCACCCCTTTCCCCGTCTAGTATGCGCTCCTCCTCCCTCGTAAGGTACATGGAGGCTCAGAAATATACTGTCCTCTGCATTAAGCTTTTATCTCTTTACGGCATTCAGCCTAGATATCGGGGTTTATAGCTATGCGAAGGGGGGTCGGTGTAGTATTCAAGGATAAAGGAATCGTATCGTTAGAGGAGTTTGAGCTTGGAGAGCTTGAATCAGGCCGCCTTCTCGTTAAGACCATCTATACGCTTATAAGCCCTGGAACCGAGACAGCTTTCCTACTAGGCCTACCCAACACCCCGTCGGTATACCCTCAGTATCCTGGGTATAGTAACGTAGGTTTAGTTGAATCTGTAGCACGGGATGTAACAGGCTTCAATGTAGGGGATATAGTGGTATCTCCATGTAGGCATGCTAGCATAGTGAATCCTAGAGCTGAGAATTCTTTCAAGCTGCCTGAGGGGTTGGATCCCTTGGAGGCGGTATTCTTCTACCTTTCGGCTATAGCTCTCCAGGGGGTGCGTAAATCTGAACCTGAGATAGGTGAATCCGCCGTAGTTTTAGGTTTAGGCTTGGTAGGTCAGCTCGCAGCACAGCTCCTAGCCTTAAGCGGAGCTATACCTATCATAGGTATAGACTTATACGATTATAGGGTTGAGACCGCTAAATCCCTATCATCCATAGACTACGGCTTAATACCTTCGAGGATCGATACTGTATCAGAGGTTCATAAGATAACGAACGGTAGAGGAGCATCGATAGTTATCGAATCTACAGGTAACCCTGAAGCAGTTAATCTTGCCTTCAAGCTAGCAGGTAGAAGAGGCAGAGTTGTACTGCTAGGTAGCACTAGAGGTTTATCTACTGTTAACTTCTACAGCGATGTTCATAGGAAGGGTTTAATCGTAATCGGCGCTCATAACTCTATAAGACCTAGAACAGAATCGTTCAAGGGGTTCTGGAATCTTAGAGACGATGTGGAGACTGTATTCAAGCTCTTATCGAAGAAGCGCTTGAAGGTGAGGGATCTAATCTCATCCATACTAGATTACCGGAGAGCTGAGGAAGCCTATAGGCTTCTCATAGATAGCAAGGATAAGGTTATCTCGATAGTGTTGGATTGGAGGGAGGCCTAGGCTTCACTTTCTAGAGAGAGTATCTATAGCGTCTTTAATCCTAAGATATGTTTGCCGTAAAGCTTCAGATATTACCTTCACATCAGATAGAACAGGCATGAAGTTAGTATCACCCTCCCATCTCGGAACCACGTGTACATGGATATGCTTATCGAATCCAGCTCCAGCAGCCCTACCTATATTCAAACCTATGTTGAAGCCGTGAGGTTTATAGGCGTACTTAAGCCATAGTATACACATCCTAACGATAGATATGAGTTCATACATCTCATCCTCTGTAAGCTCTTCTAAGCTTGCTTTATGACTATATGGTGCAACCATTAGATGCCCGTTATTATACGGATACCTATTAAGCATGACGAAGCATAATCTACCGCGGTATACTATCAGATTCTCCTCATCCTTCTCCTCCTTAGGTTTAACGCAGAATATGCAGCCGTCGCTAGAGGTAGCAGCCGACTCTATATAGGATATACGCCATGGAGCCCAGAGTATCCTGCGTATCATATCGTACGATGATAAGATCCAGCTATTCTAGAAGAAAACGTTTATCTTTAGTTTTAGTATCGATTCTTCATGTAGGAAAGGCTTGGATAGAGCTATCCCTACGATCCTTCTAATAGTTTCGCTCCTCCTAGCTCTCTCCATAGCATCGCTTATCCCTCGAGTAACATATACCTCTACATCGAACTATACCTACAAGTTCACGGTGGATCGTGATGGGAATACATGTGTATGGATAAGATTCGAATCCGAAAGATCTGGAGCCAGCTGGCTTATACTGCCATCGTATACTAACTGGACTGTATCCGTGTTGAATGGTAGCTTGGAGGGAAGCGAGTTTAAACCTCTAGCCGGTGGGGGGCCGTTCTGGGGTAACTATACCTTCTCATTCAATCCTAGCGGTGGATTCTTCTCTATGCTTATCGAATATTTCATCCCCCTATACACTTTTATAGTGGAGCCTGATGGATTCTTCCTATCCCCACTCATAGGCTTCCAAAGCGGGGCTCGGGGCTCGGCTATAGTCTCCATAGAAGGTAATATCCGTATAGGTACAGCTTTCTATCTTAGTGAATCCTTGAACGTTATCAGAAGCACTAATCCTAGAAAAGTTACCGTGGAAGGTAATACAACTATACTAGAGTTTGATGCCATCCCCACGTCGCGTATAGGTCTAACATTCTCTAAGAGGGGGGCCTTCCCTGATATGGTATCCCTCATAGAGCCCCCGTTCCGTATGGATATACCTAGCAGGTATCTAGATATAGGCCGCCGTATAATGGAACTATACAAGGAGGCATACAAGCTCCTATCAGATATACTAAACATAGGATTCGACAAGACTATAGAGGTTAAGCTGTTCGTACCTACGATGCAGCAGTTCCAGGAGGGTGTAGCCGGATTCGTACCTATATCTCCTAGTGATCTCCAATCCATAAACTTGAATCTATTCAATCTAAGATACATCAACGGGACTATGGAGCTGGTAGCTCTCCACGAACTCGCTCATCACTTCATAAAAGCTACAGGTTTATCTATAGATAAGCTATGGATACATGAAGGCTTAGCGGAGTATATATCGATAGAGTTAGCTTCGATGCTAGGTTACAGCGATGTAGCATACTCTAGGTATAACCAGCATATGCAAGTACTGCAAGGCGTGCGTCTATCATCTCTAAGCTTCATACAAGGATGGAGCTTCGTAAATAAGCCGGCTGACGTTAGACTCTTATACGCTGCATCATTCTACATATTCCATTATATTGGAGAGAGGCATGGTGGGCTGAGGTTCTACGGGAAGCTATTCGATACGTTAAGGGGTATGGACGGTGTTAAGGAAGACTCTGCTTTAGCTACATCGATAGGGCTTATCTTAGGCGATATATCCTTAGGCTTATCCGAGTTTAGAAGGTTTGGCTTAACAGGTATCGTGGATACCATAGGTTTATCATCCCTCCTATCCTATCTCAGAGAAGTTACGAAGACTATACCTGAACTACTAATATCGAAGCCCATATTAGAAGCGATCCTATCTCAAATAACTGGCCTCTATGGTAGAGGTTTATATTCGGAAGCAAAAGCGTTGGCAGAAGTTTACCAGGCGCTTGTGAAGCTACCCTACGCGATTACGGTGGCTTTATACGCTATGCTAGCAATGTTAGCGTTGATAGGCTTATCCTTGAAGAAGAGGGTAGAGGAGTACTTTAGGGGGTAACCAGCCTATACCTAAGTTCTTGATGGACATATATCGTTGACAGGGCATAGGCTACATCTAGGTTTCCTGCTTCTACAGAAGCTCCTTCCGAGAGCTATCAACAGTAGATGGACATCCATATAATCTTCAGGCTTATAAAGCGATTCAAGCCTCCCCCTAATCTCTTCGTATCCTGCTCCTCTATTGGTTAAACCGAGTCTAGCTGATACCCTCCTTACATGTGTATCCACAGGTATAACTGGTTTGCCACCGTAGAATAGGAGGATAACATCCGCGGTCTTCCTTCCAATGCCCTTTATCTCCATCAGCCTAGCTCTAGCTTCATTTAACGGTAGATCTAGGATAGGCTTCAAGGATCCTCCTATCCCGGCTACGAACCTAGCAGCCTCCCTCAGCCTTCTAGCCTTCTCCATCTGTAACCCAGCCGGCCTTATAGCTTCAGCTATAGATTCCTCATCGGCTCTAATTATATCGTCGATCGATAAGCCTATCATCTCCTCTAGATTCCTATAGGCTGTGTATGCATACATATCCCTTGTATTCTGTGAAAGTATCGCTAGTATAAGTCCTCGGAATGGGTCTGTCTCCAAGTCTACTTGAACCCTAGGGAACGCCGATCTTAAGCGACACAGAATCTTGTACGCATACTCTACATCCATGGTCATCATCAGATAGGGTTATAATGATGGATAAACTTAAAGACTTAAAACATATTTTAAATGGGGATTCCTATGCCCGGATTCAAGGTTAAAGCTGTAGCGACAGATATCGATGGAACGCTAACCGATAGAAGCTATAGGCTTAGCTTGAAGGCTATCGAAGCTTTAAGGCTTCTGGAATCTGAAGGGATACCGGTAATACTGGTATCCGGTAACGCCTACCCACTGGTTAAAGCTCTCCAGATATACCTGGGATGTAGCGGGGCTATAGTATGCGAAGGAGGCGCAGTGGTCGAGTATAGGAATGCTATGAGGATCCTATCATCTAAGGATAGAGCTTTAGATGCTCTTAAGAGGTTGAAGGAAGTCTACGGAGGTAGGATAATCGAAAGCTGGTGTAACAGGTATAGATTCGTCGATGTAGCGTTGGATAGGACGATCGATAGGGGGGATGTAGATATGATATTGAGGGATTACCCTGATCTCAAGCTATGGGATAGCGGCTTCGCATATCATATATTAGAGCGTAGCATAGATAAAGGTGTAGGCCTGAAGGCTGCCGTAGATCTCATGAACGTGAGAGTTGAAGATGTAGTCGCTGTGGGTGATAGCGAGAACGATATACCTATGTTCAGAGTTGCAGGTCTCAGTATAGCTGTGGGAGATGCCAGCGAGGATGTTAAGCGTAACGCAAACTTAATCGTGAACGGATCTAACGGTGAAGGCTTCGCTGAAGCTGCTAAACTCATTCTACGTATGAAGGAGAGATAGATAGCCTATGGGTTTAGGCTTCACCACGTATACATCTACACCCTTCAATATGCTCTTCAAAGCTTGAGCTATCCTGTAAGGGTTCGAAGCGATTTTACATACTATATGATGCTCCAGTATACCGAGTCTCTCATAGTATGCTACATATCTCTCCATATAACTCTTTTTAAGATGCCTCCTAACTATACTCGATGTCACCCCTGTGATCAGTATCCTATTTAACCCGGTAACTCCCCATCCATGCAGCTTAGCTAGAAAGTTATCTGAAAAGCATGCTGCATAGCGATCCCCGCCATTCATCCTACATATCGCTACCTCAACCGGTACGTTAGGGTATAGCCCATACCTAGCTACAGCCTCCTCATAGCTATTCTCCAATTGTAGGGATACAGTCCTTGAAGCTACTACAGCTTTGATAAGCTTCATATCGATAACTATGCCTTCACTGGTTATAGCCTCTACACGTCCAACCCAGGCGTTGTATCTATCTAGATCTCCTCTATCCCTAGGCCTGACTCCTAGGAGATTACTTACAAGCCTGGCGGCTATATCCATATCGACTCCCTCCAGCTCAATATCCACCCACCCATCCCTATCTACAAGAATCCTATAATCAACCTTTAATCCCTTCAAACAATCCTTAAGGGTGGCGTTCAAAGATTCTAAGCCTCTATCCGTATATTTTCCGTAGAGTCTTCCAGAAGTAGGTATTACAACCATATCATTCCATCAAATTATCCTCTCGATCTCCTCTATCTTTTTCGCAAGCATTTCCTTAAACCTGCTATTATTGATAGGCTTCAACGAATCCCCGCATTTTTCGCATCTGAAGTTTAGATCCATAGCCTCGTCGAATGTATACTTAGGGCATCCGTCATTCCCGCATGTATAGAACTGGTTATTCTCCTCGAACTCCATCCTCTCTCTAAGCCTTTTAAGGATCTTCCTCTTCTCCTGCACGATAAATCCCTCAACCCTCTCCTTATGGAGCACCCACTTATATTGGTATACCCCATACTGCCCTCCGCTATACTCTCTTATAGTCGAAGCTAGAGCTAGGTTCGATAACATGTATAGAGCTTTTCTTATATCGCTTGCCCTTATACCCGTCTGGAGAGCTATCTCCTCTACAGTCCTAGGTACTCCATCCTCTAGAAGCTTGACGAGTTTAACCCCATCCTTACCGACTATAGAGGAAACGATAATCTCCAGCAGTTTAGATGATTTATCCAACCCGCCTTAGATATTTATCTATCGTATCCCAGTTATTTACTTTACTTCACCGAAATCCTGTGGGTTACAGGATATTCAGCTAAACTCCTTATATCCGCTTCAAGCTCCTTCAAGATATCCAAGTAGGATACAGCCCCCTCCTCCACGGCTTTCATAGCTTCCTCAAGCCTACGTGTAGTCTCCTCGGAGACGTATTTAGCATAACCTTTGTACAGGTATTCATACGTCTTCCTACCCAGGCTGGTAGGTATAATGTAGCCTCTAGGCAGCTGAATTACATACCCCCTCCTGAATAGTGTCGAGATAACCTTCGCATATGTCGACGGTCTACCGATCCCGCGTTCCTTCATAAGTCTTACTAGATCGCTCTCCGTATGGAATTTAACGGTGGTCCCCCTCCAGTACTGTAGATCCACTACCTTAAACCTGCCTTCAACTCTTTCAGGTAGCAGCGTGAGAGGCTTTATGACAGTGAATCCTGGGTCGATCACCCTAATATACCCCTCCCCCTCCACCGTTTCGTCTAAGAGCTTCACTCTATACCTAGCTTTGATAACCTTGGCCTCCCTCATCTGGCTTGCTATGAATCTATCGAAGATAAGCTTGTATAACATGTAATGGTTTTTCGTTAAAGCTCTTGGGAATGTTAATATACGTAGAGTCGCCAGCTGTTTAAGCCTATCAGCATCTATAGGTCTAGTAGGTCTTATACACTCGTGAGCCCCCTCCATACTCCATACCCTGGGTTTGAACAGATCGCTGTATCTCGATCCGAACCTCTCCTCGAGATACCTTTGAGCTATACTCCTCCCTACATCCGATACTCTTACGCTATCTGTTCTATGGTACGTTATCAACCCCATCTCGAATAACTCCTGAGCTAGATTCATAACCTCGTCCGCTGAAAGTTTTAAGCTAGACGTAGCTTCTGCAAGCATGGTATCCGTGGAGAAGGGTGGGTAGGGCTTAACCTCAACCTCCTCTAGAGAATCCAATTCTACTACAGCTTCGCTCATCTTCAGCTCCGCTATGAACTCATCTACATGCTTACGCTCCATCTTAGGCTTCTCCAATACGACCGTTAAACCATTCTCTAAGGTTACCTTGAAGAAGTCTTTGATACTCGCCCTAGCTTTATCGTATCTATCCACAACCCATCCTAAAACGACTGTCTGTACCCTACCTGCAGATAGGGTAGGTTTACCGAAAGCCTTCTGAACTCTACTACTCAGTTCGAAGCCTATCCATCTATCCTCTATGCGTCTTAGGAGTTGAGCTTCAACCATAGCTTGATCAAACTCTCTAGGTCTACTCAACGCTTCGAGTATAGCTCTCCGAGTTATCTCATGGAATTCAACTCTGCTCACACGCGATGTATAGGGTGATACTATGCACGCCGTATCCCACCCTATCTTCTCACCCTCAGAATCGGCATCCGTACCTACGAATACTACATCGACCTCTGTAGAAGCCTCCCTTAGAGATTCCACTATCATAGCTTTATCTATAAGCTTAACACCGCATCTGGGGCATATCTCCATCTCATCCGTATACTGCTCCCCGCATCCAGGGCATCTCTTCAAAGATCCGTAGACCGGTATATACTTGCCATCCTCCACGATTACCCCATGGTATCCTATATCTGTAACTAGATCGTAGATATGCCCGCCTGAAGCCGTTATATTGAGGTGGAATCCGGTCCCTGTATCCACCTCGTACACCGTCAAGGAGCCGACACGCTTCTTAAGCGGTCTACCGAAGAATCTAGCTATAGTCTTAGCTTTATTCGGAGATTCGACTAGTAGTAGAGCCGTAGTAACTATATCTCTAACCTCACCCGGCTCAACCTTGCCGGATGTAAGCCTAGCTATATAATCCCTTTCCTCATCTATCTGCCTCAATATAGAATCTAGGTCTACGGATTCCAGATGCCTCCATCTAACATCATCTATATACCATGAAACTTCCTCCATCAACCCGTTAAAAGCTTTACGTTCATCCACTATAACTATCGATAACCCTTTCGATAAACCCCTACTATAAAGCCTGGAAGTCCTTCCTGATCCCTGAATATAGCCTACAGGATCCGGTACTATCAGAGTAGGCCTCTCTCCACCTTCTAAGACTAGTCTGGGGCTTTCTTCTAAAGCTTTCCTGACATCCTCTCTTTCTATAAGCTTTCTAGCAAACCCAACCGCCTCCTTGTAAAGATCCTGTATCCTACCTAGAAACCCGTCCAGTTTATCCCCTCTAGCTATAGCCTCCTCTATAAGCCTACCCTCGGATACGGATATCATCGATACATATCTACGTAGAGTTGCAATGTAATAGTCTATCCGCATCTTCTCGTCATCCGCAACATAGTCTCTAAGATGTGAGAGGAGTATCATAACTCTCCTAGGCTTGAACCCCTCCAGCCCTAAATCTATCCGGATCTTAGGTACTCCGGCGAATATAGCATACCTTATCCTTTGAGGTAGATCTATCCCTCTAGCTAGCGGGCTTCTAAAAGATGCTACCCCTACGAGAACATCGTAGACACCGGATACGAACTCTTCTAATATACGCCTCCTAGGCTTAACATATGCGTAAGCTTTTACACCCCTGCTCCTAAGATACTCTGTAAGCTTCTCAGCGTAAGCTGAACCCATATCCATCGGTACGAATATTAAGCCTCCACCGCCTAGCTTAGCTACAAGGTTAGCGGTATCCTCCTCGATAGACATCCTACTCTCGATGTATAGATCCTCCACATTCCTTAGAAGCTCAAATCTACCTCCCAGCTCGAAGTTCAAAAGCTCCCTGAATAACATAATCCTCTTGCTACGCTTAGCCCTTACGGATGCACCGGAAACTACGAGTATACCTGGTCTACACTTCTCAAGAAATTCTATGATTATGGATTCAAGTCTCTCAACCTCGGATCTAGCCTCCTCTACACCACTCCTGCTGGTTAAAGCCTTCTTAAGCTTCCTTCTAGCATCGATAATCCTGTACCCAGCTTCGATAACCTCGTCAGGGAATCCTAGAAGTTTCAAAACCCTGTCCACATTCTTAGATGTCTTCAGGAAGGAATCCACATCGTCCACGAATACTACGTCGAACCTAGTATCCTTTATTAGGTCGAACTTTCTAGATAGAAACGTCGAGGTCGTTATTAGTATATCGAAATCCATACTCTGTATACGTTCATACATCTCTCTAGCCTCCTTCTCTGTCATGAGGGAATGGTAGGCTACAATCTTTACACCGCCGTATCCGCATCTCTCTATAAACGATATTATCCTGGAGTGAACCTGTCGTGCTAGAAGGGATGTCGGTAGGATCATATAGCTCTTCATACCCTTCAAAGCGAAATATGTTAGTAGTGCTATACCGAAGGATGTTTTACCCATACCGGTAGGAGCTACTATAGCTATAGATCTACCTTTGAAAACCTGTTTAGCCCAGCTCCTCTGAATACTTAGAAGTTTCGAGCCAGCCCCTCTGTAGAATACCTCCTCGAAACGTTCAAGCTCCCCCTCTAGATCCGCTATGCTAGCATACCGTTTCAGCTTACCGTTACGTCTAAGCTCATTTACGATAATCCTCCTCAGTTCGCTCCTAGATAATGTACGTGCGAATTCGATATATCGATCTCCAGGTAAGCATGAATCACATGGAAGCCCGTAGATGAGTCTAAGATCAGATATATCGCCCCCACAATTAGGGCATCCACCACGGAATACGCAATGCAGGCTAGGCGAAACCATAGGTATACTCCCCTCAACCCCCTTCTCATCACATCTTATCTCTCTATTAGATCAAGCTTGAACTTAGATTTTTATATATGGCTCGCCGTGATCAGCTCGATTATTTTTAGGAGGAAATCTTTAAGAAGAGGTACGCGGCTATCTGTGTTAAGTATCTAATATACCTAGGTAGGTTAGGTGATAAGTAGGGTTGAAACCCCCTATCGCTAGGCTATTCACGTACATGGCTAGAGAGAAGCATGTACTAGCATTATTCTTGACTGTGAGTATAGCAGGCATCGCCGCCGGTATGCTTGTACCATGGATTGTAAGAGATCTCGTTAACTATGTAATATCACTAATAGGTGTTGGAAGCTTCGATGCGTTAGCGATGGCCTACTACGCCTCGATACTCGTAGCCCTATTCGTCGCATCAGGCTTCCTAGAATTCCTAGATAGATACTTCTCAGAGCTTCTATCCCAGAAGGTTATCTTCAGACTTAGACTAGATCTCTACAGCCATCTACAAGATCTATCATACGGATTCTACGATAGGATCGATACAGGTCAGATAATACTGAGAACTACCGGCGATATGGATACTATAGGTAGATTCATAGGATTCTCATTCTCACGTCTAATAAACTCTATGATAACCCTTGTTATCGCTATAGCGATCCTCCTAATGATCAACGTAGAGCTTACCATGATAGCTTTCATAATCCTCCCGGTATTAGCCGTAGCTGTCGTATTCTTCAATAGCAAGATAGCGCCGATACTAGAGGAGCAGTGGAGTATCTTCAGCCGCTTCAACACCGTGATCAAGGAGTATATAGCGGGTATGCGTGTGGTTAAAGCATTAGGTTTAGAACCCATATTCAGGGTTAACTATATGAATAAAGCTACCAGCGTCTATAATCTGAGGATATCCTTCGCTAAATTTTCATCGCTTATGTGGCCATCCATAGGTCTACTATCGGGTATAGCAAGCCTCCTAGTGTACGTATATGGAGGTTTCAGGGTTGTATCCCATGTGATGAGTTTAGGCGACTTGGTAGCTTTCATAACCTATCTCTCGATGCTTAATAGGCCCATAGTATCTTTCGGCTTCTTCATACTGAACTATAAGAGGGCGGCTGTTTCAGCAGGTAAAATCTTCGAGGTACTCGATACAGAACCTGAAGTTAGGGAAGAGCCGGAGGCTGTGGAGCTTAGGGATGTTAGGGGGGCTATAGAGTTTAGGAATGTATCGTTCGGGTATGTCGAAGGTAAGCCTGTATTGAGGAATGTATCGTTTAAGATAAATCCTGGGGAGAAGGTTGCCATAGTCGGTGGTACTGGATCCGGTAAGAGTACCATCCTCAAGCTTATACCTAGATTCTATGATCCATGGGATGGATCGGTCCTCATAGACGGTATAGATGTTAGAAAGGTTAAGATATCATCGCTAAGGAGGCATATAGGTATCGTACACCAAGATGTATTCATATTCTCAGGTACGATAAAAGATAATATAGCATACGGTAAGCCTAACGCTAAGATGGACGAGATAGCGGAAGCTGCACGTATAGCCGGTATACACGACTTCATATCCCAGCTACCTCAAGGCTATGAAACACCTGTAGCCGAACGTGGAATAACCCTTTCCGGGGGGCAGAGGCAGAGGATCGCTATAGCTAGAGCCATACTTATGAACCCTGAAATACTGTTACTAGATGACCCAACCTCGAACCTCGATGCAGAGACTGAGGTTAGGGTCGTCGAAGCTTTGAAGAAGCTTATCGAAGGTAAGACTGCTATAATCGTTACCCAGAGGCTTTCTACGCTTAAACTCGCGGATAGAATCCTAGTCTTAGATAACGGGAGAATAGTGGAGGATGGTACGCATGAGGAGCTGCTCGCTAAGGGAGGCGTATACGCTAAGCTTTACATATCCCAGTTCGCTCACCAGGAAGAGTTATTAGCTAGGGAGGTGTGATGGGATGGCTCGTCCTCCGCCTATGTATAGATATATCACTATGGATGAGAAGAATAAGCCTAGAGAATCCGCCGTCAAGCTTATACAGCGGTTAATATCGTTCGTAGCTAAGTATAAGCTCAGGTTAGTCGTGCTGTTAGCTTCGGCAAGCCTATCGATAATCCTAAACCTGTATACACCGTATATAGGCCGCCTGCTCATAGATCAGGGTATAATGGCTGCCGATATAGGGAATATAGTCCAGTATGGTATACTCCTCGCATCGGTCGCTTTAACTGGTTGGTGTGCCGGTGTCTTTAGATTCTATATGTTATCGTGGCTAACCCAGAGGCTGCTATACGATCTTAGGACGCTTATGTTCGAGAAATCCGTGTATCTAGACTACGGGTACTTCTCATCGGTAGAACCTGGGCAGATTATCTCGAGGTTTACTAACGATATCGATACGGTGGGTGAAACCGCTACCTCAGGTCTACTAGATACGTTGTTCAATAGCTTCACAATAGCTGGTGCCATAATAGCTATGCTATCGATAAACTGGAAGCTCGCCGTAGCTGTGTGCCTTCTAATACCTTTGATAGCTTTCACAGCTTTAACTATCGCCGAGAGGAGTAGAGCTGCGTATAGAGTTGTTCGGAGTAAGGTGGGGGAGCTTACATCTAAGGTTGAGGAGAGCATATCCGGTATAAGGGAGGCGCAATCGTACAGCGAGAGGAGGCGTATAGATATAGAATCCTTCAGCCGTATAGGTTACGAGGTTATGCAGGCTAATATACGGGCAACCAGAGTTATGGGGCTTATCAACCCTCTGATGAGTTTGATAAGGGGTGGAGCTATAGCTTTAGTCATAGTCTACGGCGGATACCTAGTCTCCATAGGTGAAGCTACGATAGGATCCCTAGTAGCCTTCTATAGCTACCTAGAGATGTTCTTCGGACCGGTTATAATGGTTGCTCTATTCTATAATACATTCCAATCTGCTCTCGCAGCTGCTGAGAGGATATTCGAATTTCTGGACGCTAAACCCTCCGTCGTAGAGATGCCTGACGCAGTAGATTTTGAGATAGAAAAGGGGGAGGTATCGTTGGAGCATATATCCTTCAGCTACGGTAGTACCCCTGTCTTCGAGGATTTCAACCTGAAGATAAGTTCAGGGGAGATACTAGCCGTAGTAGGGCCTACTGGTGCCGGTAAGACCACCCTAGCTAATCTAATCCTAAGACTCTATGATCCGCAGAAGGGCAGAGTCACCATAGATGGAGTGGATATTAGGAATATTAAGATATCATCACTACGTAGGCAGACGGCCCTAGTGCCCCAGGAACCTATATTATTCGAAGATACGGTTATAGAGAACATAAGGTACGGCAAACCTGATGCCTCCGATGAGGAGATAGTCGAAGCCATAAGGAGGCTTGGATTAGAAGAGCTCGTAGAGAAGCTTCCTGAAGGATTGTATACGCGCGTAACTGAAGGAGGAGCTAACCTATCGGTAGGCCAGAGACAGCTTATAAATATAGCTAGGGCTCTGATAAGGAATCCGAAGATAGTTATACTAGATGAGGCTACTAGCAGTGTGGATCCATACACTGAGAGCCTCCTACAGAGAGCTATAAAGACGTTCTTGAAGGAGAGGACGTGTATTATAATAGCTCATAGATTATCTACGACGTTCCTAGCGGATAGAGTTATAGTCCTCGATAACGGTAGGATAGTGGAGGAGGGATCTCATCTAGAACTTTTGAGGAGGGGAGGAATGTATGCTAAGCTATACGAAGCTCAGCTAGGAGAAGCCGCTAAAGCCTTAAGAGCTACTATGAGGTAGTCTCCCCCTTTAGGGAAAGGTTTTTATCATAGATAGAATATTTAATAACACCGTTATGAAAGATATAGAGCTCATACCTCTCGATGAAATTAGACAACCGATCGAAGTCGATATCAGACAGGTTATACCCATCTACTCTGAGATACTGAGGAAATGGGTTGTAGAGAATCCTATAATCGTCGATAGAGAATCCCGCATTATTCTATCCGGTTTCGAGCTTTTCGAAGCTTTGAAGCTCCTAGGAGTAGATCTAGCTCCAGTAGTATCATTGGATAGAGATGAGTTTAGCATAGTATCTAGATCTGGTAGACCTCTAAGTATCGAACATCTTCTAGAATCGATTATGAAAGGGTCGAAGATCGGATATGAATTCTTCTATCTGAAGCTACCGTTCTTAGAGATACCTAGAGTGAATGTGGATCTAGATAGTCTAGGCTTCTCCAACGATTATAGGCTTAGGAGTAATCTTAGAGTATATGGCGATACCCTAGAGCTACTGTTCAAGGGATGGCCCACCCCGCTCGTAAGGTTGAAGTCTTTCTCCTCGGATGCCGTTACCGTATTCGCTAAGCTTGAAGGGTTCAATCCGTTCAGTAATAGTGTGAAGGATAGGATAGGATGGTCTATGATAAACGATGCTCTAGCTAGTGGATCTTTAAAGAGTATAATATATGAAGCTACATCGACTAACACCGGTATAGCTTTAGCAGCTATAGGTAATATACTCGGTGTAAAGACTAAGCTCTTCATACCTAAGACCATACAGAGATGTAGCGATATCTATCTCAAGATTCTAGGTGCAGATATCGAAAGGATGCCCGTAAGCTTAACCGTAGAAGCTATATCTGACGTCGAATCTAAAGCTAGGATCGATAATGCGACGCATCTAAACCAGTTCGAGAACGATGCAAACTTTAGAGTTCATCTGAAGTATACGGCGAGAGAGCTCGACCTACAGCTTAGGGAGATAGGCGTGAAACCAGATGTCATAATAGGGGGTCTAGGAACCTCAGGTCATATGAGCGCTATTTCCCTCTACTTCAAGAGTAGGTACGGAGATGATGTGGAGGTAGTGGGTGTTCAACCGGCTCGGGGCGAGGTTATACCAGGTATAAGGAGGGTGGAGACCGGTATGAAGTGGGTACACTGGTTTAAGTTCGATGGTATAATCAATGTGAAACTCGATGAAGCAATAGAAGGTTGTATAACCGTAGCTAGAAGGGAGGGCCTCCTTATAGGTTTGAGCTCTGGAGCTGTATTCCACGCTTTTACGAGGATAGTTAACGATAGGGGTGTATATGTACTCGTATTCCCTGATACAGGCTACAAATACGTCGAACAGTTCGAGGAATATTTAAGGAGGAACCCGGACTATACCTAGCTTGCATTGTTATATGAAAACTTAATAACCCTGTAATAACTTCAAGTATAGTGTGGGTTGTTGAAGCTTCCATGCGAATCATCTGTTAAATATGTACTTCCAGCTCTAAGAGCTATAATAGCCCGTAGACTCATAGAGGAATACGGCTTTACGCAGTCTACCGTAGCTAAAGCTCTAGGTACGACGCAAGCTGCTATAAGCCACTATGTTAACGTTAAGCGTGGAGGTAAATGGGTTGAGAAGCTTCTCTCTATAGAGGAAGCTCGAAAGACGATAGACGAGATAGTCGAGTGTATGGTATCGCAGGGTAGACCATTAGATTGGAAGGCTGTATGCAGGATATGTAGAGCGGCTAGGGCTTATAGCGGGAGTCAAGCTGCCAGTTACATAGAATAGATTCCTAGCCTAGAATGCGATCCTATGCGGGTATGTATAGATGTTAAACCTATAGCCTCTAACGAAGCCTACGATAGTTAAGCCGGATTGCTCGGCTAGCTTCAATCCGAGCGATGTAGGTGCTGATGGTGAAGCTATTAGAGGTATGCCTACGCTAGCAGCTTTATACACGATCTCAGATGAGATCCTACCACTGCATGCTAACATACTCCTCTCAAACGATCTATAGTTCTTCAGAAAAGCTAGACCTATGGCTTTATCTACAGCGTTATGTCTTCCCACATCCTCGCTCTGTACGGTGAAGCTTGAATCGTCTAGAATTAACGCTGTATGCGTCCCCCCGGTCCTCCTGTAGATCCGAGCCTCCAAGCTAAGCCTTTTAACGGCATCTAGTATGAGATCTGCGGTAAACATAGCATCCGAATCCACTTTTCTAGCAGCCTTCACTCCATCCCCTCCGCATACAGTTCCACCAACCTTTACGCTACCCATCAGTTTCATCCTATACTCTACGTCTGTGGGCGTCTTAACATATACGTAGTTATCCTCTGAAACTGATATACCGCTAACCTCGCTTATATCTCTAAGAATCCCCTCCGTTATAAGATAGCCTATAGCTAAAGCTTCGAGATCCATCGGTGTAGAGTTGAGTGTCGCTATAAGTTTCGAATTCACGTATATATGTGTAGGTACTTCGACTGCGACTTCATCATCTACGATCGAAACCACGCCTCTAACATACCTTAAAACCTTGGATGTACATATATAGCTACCCAAGGGTGGGCTCCTCCATCACGATGATAGAAGGCGCTCTAGGGTACGGTAGGCTTCCAACTCACTACCAGCCCTTACTAGAAGCTTTCCAGTCCCTATAGTAAAAGTTATCTCTACACCCTCTTCTTTACATCTAACCAATACGCCGCGTATAGATATAGCGCTCCCACAATTCTTCAGTAGCAGACTAGCAACCCTTTCCTCCATTCCTGGGCGCACCCTAGCTATGAGGCTAAACTTAGTGGAGCAACCTTTTTCGATAAACGCTAGAAGTCTTCCTAGGGATCCGACTGGGGTTTCCAGCATGATCCGATACATCTCCTACCTAGTTGATTCGAACCTCTCCCCCTAAAGCCTTACTCGCCTTAGAAGCTATATCTTCAGATACTCCAACCATGCACTCCTCATCCATTAACGCTGTATAAATCTTCTCCAAAGCATTCAGCTTCATATTAGAGTATCTAGCCCTTATCGATGGTGCTAAAATTCCTTCATCTTGATTAAGCATAGCCGTGCTTTCGGTCATGAAGTCGGCGGTTAAGAATACTATCATCTTACGATCCCCCTCGCATAGCTCTCCAAGTTAAGTCTACGTTATCATCGGCATAGCCCACTACATCTTGGCCTCCTGAGTGTTGATAGTTATGAGCTAATATCAGGGCCTCCTCCTTCAATTCCTCTATCTTCTCGATAAGCCCCTGTAATATATTCATAACACTGTTTTAAAGCTAGATCGAAGCTATAGATAAATGTTAACGTTAAAGCCTATCGAAAAACTTGTAGGATCTGTCTGCCTGGTAGTCCATCAAAGTATACCACGGCTATATCGGGTATCCAACTCTAGGTTTCAAGTATCCAATCTCATAGAAGCTCTATATCTTTGTTCTACTTGGCTCCTAAGCCATATACTAGACCATCTACCACGACATTCATCTGAACAGAATACGTACACTTTGTTTACGCAACATGTCTTACGTATATACGATGGATCCTTCACTATCCTTCCGCATACTATACATCTATGAACGCTCATGCCTATCTGCTCCTCGTAAAACTTATAGTACTGTCTTCAGATATAAGGGTTTAACAGCGTTATCTAAGGTGTATAGGTATGATTGACGAAGCCATAATATCTAAGGCTATAATAGAAGCTTCGGCTGAAAAGCTTTCAAGGTTGGTGGATATAGATGTCGTAGTAGTCGGTGCAGGTCCTGCAGGTCTAACATCATCCATCTATCTATCCAGGAAAGGTATTAGAACGGTCATAGTGGAGAGGAGACTATCGTTCGGTGGGGGTATAGGTGGAGGAGGTATGCAGCTACCTGCTATCGTCGTTCAAGAGAAGGCTTTAGATATACTTAGAGATGTAGGCTGCAGATTCAGAGCATACGGCTCTACAGGTCTCTACATAGTCGATCCTGCCGAGATGATAGCTAAGCTAGCCTCTTCAGCGTTGGATTCAGGTGTGGATGTCCTACTAGGTATTACCGTAGACGACGTAGTATACAGGATGGAAGATGGAGTGCCTAGGATAATCGGCGTGGTAGTACAGTGGACTTCAACGATAGCGGCAGGTTTCCATGTAGACCCCCTAGCCATAAAGGCTAGGGCTATAGTAGATTGTACAGGCCATGAAGCTGAGGTATTATCGATAGCCTCTAGAAAGATACCTCAACTCAACCTAGCTATTCAAGGTGAATCCTCTATGTGGGCTTCGAAGGGTGAGGAATTGATAGTCGAGAAGACTGGCATGGTATGCCCAGGTCTATATGCGGCAGGTATGTCGGTAGCAGCTATCCATAGGATACCTAGGATGGGCCCGATTTTCGGAGGTATGTTACTATCTGGTAAACGTATAGCTGACATACTGGCAGAGGATCTATCTAAGCTACGCTAGTAGGTCAACCACTCTATCGATAGTATCGCAGAGTAGGTCGATCTCCTCCATAGTATTATAGATGTAGAACGATGCTCTCACTGTACCAGATAGGCCTAGCCTAGCATGTAATGGCTCTGCACAGTGCACACCAGATCTAACAGCTATATTCTCAAGCTCATCTAATAGGAAAGCTACATCATGCGGATCCATGTTATCGATGTTGAAGGATATTATGCCAGACCTACGCCTGATATCCATAGGTCCGTAGATCGATACACCGTTTACCTCGTTTAATCTCTTTAAAGCGTACTCTGTTAACCTATCTTCATGAGACTTAACGTTACTCATACCAAGCTTCAAGAGGTAATCTACCGCAGCGGCTAAGCCTATCGCCCCGGCTACGTTGGGTGTACCTGCCTCCATCCTCCAAGGCATATCGTTCCATGTAGCCCTCTCCAAGCTAACCCTCCTTATCATCTCACCTCCACCAAATACCGGCTTAATTAGATCTTCCACACCTCTACGTATGTATAGACATCCTATACCCGTTGGACCTAGCATCTTATGACCGCTGAACGCTAGGAAGTCACATCCAATCCATCTAACATCGATAGGCATATGCGGTACGGATTGAGCTGCATCCACTAGTAGGAGGGTCCCATTCTCACGGGCTATACGTGCCACCTCCTCCATAGGATTTATGGTACCTAGTACGTTGGATACGTGGCCTATAGCTATAAGCCTAGTCCTATCTGTTATAAGTTCAGGTAGCTTATCTAGAGCTAGTACACCGTCATTGGTTATATCTAGGAATCTAAGTTTAACTCCGCATCTATCTCTAAGCATCTGCCAAGGTACTAGATTGGAATGATGTTCCATAACCGTTGTTACAACCTCATCCCCAGGGTTCCAATCAAGACCGTAGGCTACGATATTTATAGCTTCTGTAGCATTCTTGACGAATACTATCTCATCCGGGGATGCATCTATAAACTTAGCTATCTTCTCTCTGGAATTCTCATATAGAGTGGTTGCCTCCTGCGATAACCGGTAGACGCCTCTATGAACGTTGGCCGTATACTTCTCATAGTATTCTACGATAGCTTCTACGACCTGCTTAGGCTTCAACGATGTAGCAGCGTTATCTAGGTATACCAGAGGCTTCCCGTCACTCCTCCTAGTGGATAGTATAGGGAAGTCCAGCCTAATTTCGTAGGGGTCCATCATATCTATGCCCCCCCTCCCTCCTATTAAAATCTACAGGAAAATTTATATAACGGTGTTATATAAAATTATGGAATGTGGCAAAACTATCGGTTATACTAGCCTCAGAGAAGCTGGATAAAGTATATCCAGCGTTAAATATAGCCCTAGTAGCCTCCATATCAGGATGGGATGTAGACGTTTTCTTCACATTTTGGGGTCTCCTACTCTTGAAGAAGGGCTATATGCCTAGCGGGGTATCAACCGATTATAGGGAGTATCAGGATAGGCTTACTAAAGCTATAACGGATGGACTCATACCCAACTGGAAGGATATCATTGAGAAGGCTAAGGATACCGGCAGAGTTAAGATTTACGCATGCTCTACTACCATGAATCTACTAGGTGTAGGGAAAGAAGAGTTAGAGACTTTCGTAGATGGGATAGTAGGAGCGTCATATCTTCTAGGTAGGATTAAAGAATCTGATGCGACGCTATTTATCTCTTAATAGGGTAGGTGGGTATCTATGTATAAAGTTGTGGATGCTAGGTTTAAATCATGTCCAGGTCCTCTACTAGCTTTAGCTAAAGCTGCATCTGAGGCTTCATGCGGTGAAACTATAGTGTTGCTAGCTACGGATCCAGCGACACCAGTCGATGTAAAGGAGTGGTGTCTCAGTGTAGGTCATAGACTTGTTAAGATCGAAGAAGAGGACGGCTTATATAAATTGTACGTAGAGGTGCATAAATAGTGTATAGTGATATACATAGAAGTGTAGAAGATCTATTAAAAGCTCATGGTAAGCCTGAGAGGGAGGTCTACTTTGACCTAGAGAATTCCGGTTTAATATTGCCTGAAGCATTGGAGGCTATGGTGAAGGCCTACGGCGAGATCGGTATTGGTCACCCCTCTATAACGCATAGGAAGGGTTGGGAATCATATGAAGCTCTCTATAAGTCATCTTCGACTATAGCCAGATTCATAGGGTGTAAGCCTGAGAATATCGTGTATACGCATAGCGGCACCGAGGCTAACAACCTAGCTATACTAGGCTCAGCTAAGGGGTCGAAGAGTGGTAAAAGGAAGATTGTTGTATCGAGTATAGAGCATCTAAGCGTCGTATTTCCAGCCGAATCACTTCAACAGTATGGATTTAAGATTGTTAAAATACCGGTAGATAGCGAGGGCTTCCTAGATCTAGATATCCTTGAGAAAGTTATCGATAAGGAGACACTGATGGTTAGTATAGCCCCGGTGAATCATGAGATCGGTGTCATCCAATATATGGATGCAATAGTCGATATAGTTAGGGATGGATGCGAGGATATAGTGATCCATATAGATGCATGCGATACGCTCGGTAGGGTAGCTGTAGATCTAGGTAAGCTAGATATAGATCTAGCATCATTCAGTAGTCATAAGGTCTACGGGCCTAAGGGTGCTGGAATACTATACGTTAAGGATGGCATCCAGCTAGAGCCTATAATTTACGGTCAGCTTAGTACACAGAAGCTCTGGCCTGGAGTGGAGAATATACCTAGCATCGTCGGGTTCGCTAAAGCCGTGGAGATAGTCTGCAGCACTATGGATGCATACACCCAGCATATGGCTAGGCTTAGGGATAAGCTTATAGACAATATAGTGGGGAGTGTAGACGGGGCTATTCTGAACGGGCCTAAAGGCTCCAAGCGTTCGCCTGATAACATCAATATAAGCTTCCTCCACTGTGAAGGTGAAGCTTTAACCGTGGAGCTTAGTCTTAGGGGTGTTTACGTATCGAGTGGTAGTGCTTGTACGAGTAGGGTTCTCGAACCGAGCCATGTACTACTAGCTATAGGTAGGAGATTTGAGGAGGCTCATGGAAGTATATTGATGAAGTTGCATCCTATGCATACAGATTCGGATATAGAATATACTTTGAAACATATAATCGAAGCAGTATCTAGGATAAGATCTATAAGCCCCTCTAGACATGTTTAGGAGGTGAAACCTCTTGTCTACACGTATACCGTTAGCATACGGCCCTAAAATTCTCGAGCTCTTCCGTAATCCGAAGAATCTAGGTAAGATGAAGGATCCTGATGTAGAGGCCGTAGCCGGGAGTATAGCGTGTGGAGATATGATAGCAATATACCTCAAGATAGATAGGAGTAGCCTAAGGATAATGGATGCATCATTCGAGAGTTACGGGTGCGCTGCGAATATAGCTACTGCAAGTATGCTTACCGAGATGGTAAAGGGGAAGACTTTAGAAGAGGCATGGCGTATATCATGGAGGGATCTATCAGATGCTCTTGGAGGCCTACCGGCTGTTAAATATCATTGTGGTGTATTGGCTGTAGGAGCCTTCAGAAGAGCTGTAAGATCATATTTTAAGGATAAAGATAAACCTGAATGGCTATCTGAAGATCTTACACCAGATGAGAGGCATGCATTGGAGGAGGAGAAGCTTATAGAGATTCTATCGAGGAGGATGTATGGAGCTGTAGGAAGAGGATAATGGATGTAACTGAATGCTCATACTAGATAGATCGTAGCAGTAAGTACACTAAACTCTGGTATTCGATATACTATAGCTCCCTAAGCGATTCGATGAATCTACAACCCGCTATATATCGATCCTAACCTAGAGAGTTATTCGAAAGATGAATTCAAGTGTTTAAAACCCTCCATCAGCTGGAGGCTTTTATCGAAGAATCTCCCATCTACCCAGCCTCTAGAACCCATCATTCACGTATACGAACATTATTGCTCCCCACATCCAGGAGAATGATGGTATACTTAAAGCCTACTACATGTACACCCTATGATGGAATGGTAGAGGCTCGCAACTTCATCCCTGGCAGCCACCCCCTCCACTATCATGATACCTGTCCTAAGGATGCTTACTTTAACCCCTCCGCTAGATCTTAACGTCACACCTAATGCGCCTTTCACGAGGATCTCTAAACCAGGTAGCGATAATCTGCTAGCTAAATTCTCCAAATCTATATGTAACATCTTTCCAGGGTTTACTATGTACACTGGTAAACCGCCTCTACCGCATAACTCCTCCACCACAGGGTAGTTTACAGAGCTTGCTGGGCGGTATCCCCTGCTACTGCATACGTAGCAGTTCTCCGATCTAGATACATCTACAGGGTGGAAGTATAATGTGTAAAGATCGCATACCATGAGCTTACCCTTCAACCTAGGTTCAGATCCAGTGAGTATGTTGACCGCCTCGAAAACTTCTATACTTGAAACTAGGTTTAAGATCGCCGGATGCACCCCAACCGTAGCGCAGGTAGGTAGATCTTCATCATCTACACCTGGAAATATACATTCTAAGCAAGGCGTCTCACCAGGTATTATCGTAGATACCAACCCGTATGTTTGAAGAGCTGTTGCGAATACGTACGGAACACCAAGCTTCACACAAGCCCTATTCAAAGCTCTACGTGCAGAGATATTGTCAAGCCCATCCAAAACCACATCTACACCTTCGACTACATCCTCAGCCGTAGATTCATCTACGTAGATAGGCATAGGTTCGACTTTAACATATGGATTCAACTCTATGATCCTTCTAGCAGCTACCTCTACCTTCGAGTACCCTACATCCTTTAGATTGTAAAGCCATTGCCTATGTAAGTTGGATTTCTCCACTACATCCCTATCTACAAGTCTTAGATATCCTACACCCATCGACGCTAGTAGCGTAGCTGTAGGGCAACCTAGCCCTCCGAGTCCTACGATCGCAACCCTAGCCTCCTTAAGCTTAAGCTGACCTTGAAACCCTATATCTGCTAGCACTATCTGTCTAGAGTATATTTCGATTTCATCTTCAGTTAGACCTTCATTCGCTCCCTTCATATCCATCGTTAAGCTACCCATAATAACAGGGTTATATTAATCTTTCGATACCTATACAAGGATATGGATGGGTATATTAACTTCAGGTTCTAGTTCAGATAAGTGTACTAGTCTTTCACCCACCCTTACCATATGCTTAGATGTTTTAGGAGGGAGACGTATACCTCTGAGTCCGGAGTATACTACTAAAGTCTTAGGTAGAGGTGTATCGCCACTCCACGATAACACTATAATCGATGGAGATGAGTAGTCTAAAAGTATACATGGAATGAATCTGCAGCCTAATATCTCTAAACTCCTAACTCTATGATGTCCGTCGAGTATAACCTTACTATCCCGGTCAATAGCTATAGCCTTCCTTAAAATACCCGACTCCCTTATATCTGCGACCAGCTCCTCCACTAGCTTAGGATCCACCTCTTCATGAGGTTTTAATATATTGATTGGAAGTATCTTAAGATCTACGCTAAATCCCATACTAAGCGGCTTATCCTTCGATGAAGGCAACTTCTATATGCCTTCAAATATTTTATAACAGTGTTATAAATCTTTCGATAGATCAGTTAAACAGTGTACGATCGATCTTACCGACACTTAATACTGGAGAGCCTCCTCATAAGTTTCACGAATAGCATGAAGATCACAAAGGAGGCTATCATCCTAACCATATTCTCGAATACTGTTTCTGTAGTTAGATCTCCATACCTGTACATGTATACCTCACTGCGTGTTACCCGTACTAGCATACGCGCACTATAAGCATCACTCACTATGTTGATGATACATGCTCTTTTCATCTAGGAGTTTTTCATGGAAAGCTATAAGCATGGTGAACCACTCCGCTCACAGGTATTGAGTAATAGTGTGTCGTCTCCCTAATATGAAGCGGGACTCTAAATTTCTAAACTTAACCATGTCTAGGCCTATATATAAACCGTTTCGGCATCCAAGGTATCGGGAGTATGATGTAGATGAAAGACTCCCTAATTGTACTTCGATAACGTTCTGTACAATCCTTAATTGAGTTACGTTAATAAGTGATGAATGTATAATAGAGTATGGGATATGCAGGTAGAATTGGATGAGGTCGACAGGAAGATACTAGAGATACTCCAACGTAATGCTCGTACGCCTCTCAAACGTATAGCTTCGGCTCTAGGTGTGAGTGAAGGTACGGTGCATATTAGACTTAGGAGGCTTATAGCTAACGGTGTAATAAAGGGCTTCTACACCATTCTCGATGAGGAGAAGCTGGGCTATACGGTTAAAGCTATAGTAGCTTTGAAAGCGGATCCATCTATATACAGTCGTATACTAGAGTCTCTTAAGGAGATAGAGGGTGTAACAGAAATATACGATGTAACAGGTGAATACTATGCTATACTCAAGGTTAAAACCACCAGCAGGGAGGAGCTTGCAAGCATAATAGATCGTATAGGGTCTATAAAGGGCGTCCAATCGACATCGACTATGATAATACTGCGTACGATAAAGGAGGATCCAACCCTTAAAGTCTAGTACTCCTAGTATGGGGGGGCTTAGGCAGCCTATTTATCCTCCTCTTAACTTCTTCAGGCCATTCATCGTATTCGAATCCATGCTGAGCTAGGAATGCCGTAATCCATCTTGTTAAACCGAATCCAGCGCATCCAGTCCATATCTCTCTATCCTTAACCTCATGTATATTGAAGCTTCTAACATACTTATCCTTAGCGCATGTGTATGCTCCTATCTCCAACCACTCGCTCTCCTCCCTATTACCCCTATATGGCAGCCATACCTCTAGATCGACGGTCGGATAGCCCTCAGGCTTAGAGATATCTACATACGTCTTACTAGCCTCCTCGCTGCTCATATAGAATGGGGCGCCTACGACTAGTCTAGTCTCCAGCTCAAGCACACTATCCGCAAGTCTATACGACTCATCAGCTATCCTATCCCTAAGCTCCACAGCCTCGGATCTAGATGTAAGCCATACCGCTTCAAGCCTATAGAATTCTATGGTGCGCTCTAACCCTCTAACTCCCTTTCCCTCCCACCTCCAGGTCCATCCACTTTGATCATACACCTTTACAGGTAGATCCTCATCTAAGTCTACGTATTCGCCTGAGAAGAACTGGTAGAAGGGTGTGCATTGTGCAGGTTCTAGAACGTACAGCGGCCCTTCAAGCTCCCTCCTAAGTAGATCGATATCGATCTTCTTCCTAGTTGTGAAATCTCTTTTGAAATCTGAGAGTGCATCTTCACGTCTATGTGGAACCATACAGTATATCATACCCTCAGCTAGGTGATCTAGGTATCCGGGCATCTTAGCTATAACCGTGAGGGGTGTAAGCTTAGGTAGCATCCACTCCTCGAAGCCTAGCGGCTTGAGTATACCCTCTATTATCATAGACTTCACGGTATTAAGTAGGGTTGTTATCGGTGCTGTAAGTATCCATTGACCCCTTCCAGGGTAGCGTTTAGCCCATCCCATCTTAACGATCCATTCAGCTACATCTTCGCTGAACTTCACCTGCTTCTCACCGGTATACTTTAACGTATAGCCTAAAGGTGCAAGCCTAGCCTCGATAGCTTCGGTAGAAGCTACGGTTTTAGGCTTCGACTCAGCTACGAGTAGGCTGAATATCCTATCGACAACCCTATCTTCAATATCCTTCTCGCTTAGATTACTGAATTCGATTGTATAGTATTCACCCATATCTTGAAGGGTAGCTATCCTCTCTACGATCGAGGATACACGGCTATAATCCATCCTAGGTAATCCTTCGATAACATAGTTCTCGACGGTTAAGCCTCTAACACCTATCTTATGCTCTCTACCAAGCTTCTCCGAAAGATACTTCCTAATCCTGAGAAGTGCGTCGTGAGCCCTCACATAACGATCTGATACTATACGTAGCTTCAAGTATTGCCCGTCTATATCCCACCACTCTATCCTCGCTCCCTCAGCCCCATCGGGTGCACCCCTCCTTAGGAGGGGTTTAGCCTCCTCTAGGTATCCAGTTATCTTATCCGTTATATTCTCTAAGCTGCGGCTAGCCTTAATACTAGCTTCAAGCCTGAACACTATATCCATAGCGTACGAGCTCCTATAGCTAAGGATAAAAATAGGGTATATACGGGTTATATAGGTGTATCTTTCCCGATGGAGTTGTAGTGCTAATATAGCCGTCTAAAGCATGATGTTATACGCTTCTATCACGAGTTTAGCTACCCTAACCATATCCAGCCCGGTAGTATTTATTACGAGATGGTAGAGGCATGGATCCAGCCAATTCAGCTTATAGAACCTCCTAACTAAAGCTTCACGCTCCTCATCGCTAGCCTCTATATCCGCCATAGCTTCGCTTAGACTTATACCCCTCACCTTAGCTATATGTTCAGCTCGAAACCTTTTATCGGCTACGAGTAGAACTTTGAAGAAATTCCTTCTCGGTAGAAAGAATAGCGCGGATCTACCCTCTATCACGACCTTACTCTCAGCGTTAGCAACCTCATATGTATAGCTCTCTAATATCCTATCGAGGTTTATCTCACCGGATCTTATATGCTCCTGGAAGCCTGCGAAGCTCTCCCCCCTCTCTACGACAAGCCTCTTCAGAATACTCTCGCTATTATAGACCTTCGCACCTGTCTCCTTAGCTATAGCCTCAGCTACCTCTGTGCATCCAGCTCCAAGCTGGCCGGCTAAAGCTATCTTTAAAGTCGACATCGGAGATTATTTAGTAGAGTAGAAATTTAAATGTTAGGTTAGCGGAAACTTCATCTATGCATAGCAGTTTAAGGGAGGTTCGGATAATAGGCGTTAAACTTCCAGAGGTTAAGTTTGGCGATGATATAGGCTACTTGATAGTCGATGCATGCATCAGGCAGGGTGTTAAACTCGAGGATAGGGATATCGTAGTAGTCACCCATAAAATAGTCTCTAAAGCTGAAGGCTATGTATATAGGATCAGCGACATAACTCCGTCGATGTTTGCTGAAAGGATAAGCTTAGAGCTTGGGAAGGATTCCAGACATGTAGAGCTGATACTTAGACAGGCTAGACGTATAGTTAAGATGAGAGGTCCTCACATAATAACCGAGACTATACATGGATTCGTATGCGCTAACAGCGCTGTAGATCTATCCAACGTATCCGGCGGGGATACAGCTGTAACCCTACCCGAGAACCCGGATTCATCAGCTATGAAGATAGGGTTGAGAATAAAGGAGCTTACGGGAGTGAACGTAGCCGTGATAATAAGCGATACATTCGGTAGGGCTTGGCGTAGAGGTCTAACCGATGTAGCTATCGGGGTATGGAATATGAAGCCTTTGCTAGATTATAGAGGTCTTAAGGATCCATATGGATATGAGTTGAGGGCTACCGTTGTCGCCGTAGCCGATGAGGTGGCATCCGCCGCCGAGCTAGTTATGGGGAAGACAGAAGGTATACCCGTAGCTATCGTTAAAGGCGTTAGGTATGAGGTGGGTGAAGGATCTTATAGGGATCTCGTGAGACCGTTGGAGGAGGATCTATTCAGGTGACGAGTTTAGCTCCTCTATCCTACGAGCAAACCTTCTAGCCATAGGTCCGGGAAGCTGTACGCTAGTCCTACTATCCCTTAGAACGATCATAGGATCGACCATTATAACTTCATACCACTCGTAGACTCCATCTTCGTATACGTAGTAGCTTCCTATAGGTTTAAGATTTGGGTACTTCCTCTGCGCTCTGTATACTGCTATCTCCTCCTTAGATATCTCACGTTTAATCTTCTTAACACCAAGTGCTTTAGGCCTCCTACCTGATCTAGGTCTAGCCTTCTCCCCAGATCCTTTACGTATGCGAACCCTAACTACGATAAAGCCTCTTTTAGCTTTATAACCAAGCTTCCTAGCTGTATGCAGCTTAGTCGGTTTATCTACCCTAACTACAGTCGGTTGCCTCCTCCACTCGATCATGCGGCTACGCATAATACTCTCTAACGGTTCATGGAAGGATCTACGCCATAGCCCTGCTAACGCCTTATACATAGTCAACGTCATATTCTTAGCCTCTTCTCGAGAAGGATGAAGAAGTCTTCTAGATAAACCTTTCCCAAGTTAGTTACTCCACATCAGCCTATAGATCTCTACGTATGAATCTTCATGATACCTTTACCGATCTTTATCTCGTCAAGTACGCCATCCCTATAGTATAGAAGCGTTCCAGGTACACCGCTTTCGATTAGGATCTCTCCATCGATCTTACGTATCTCTATAGGATATGGTGGGAGTAGGTAATCCTTCAACCCTACCACCGCTCTCTCATCGTATATAGGCGCGAGTATCAAGATCTCTGTTTCAAGCTCTTTGAGAGATACCTTAACCTCATCTCCAGGTTTAATGACGCTATAGCCTCCGTCGAACACTCTATAACATAGATACTCTCCTCCCCTCGCTTCAAACGGTAAGATATCGAGCTTCACGTAATCCTCTAGTATGGATCCACCCTTGTATATGTTGAATAGAGCTATCGCTATGCATCCTTTAACAGTCGATGCCACCTTTAAAATTACCTGCTCATTGTACGGATCCCTTAACACTACGTCACGAGTCGGTAATCCAGGTTTATCCACCCTAACTATCCTTCCATCTGGTAGTATAACCTTCCTCAGGATATCCGCATCCGTTTTCTCAGGGTATCTATCCGTTATGTATATCGGCCCGCTGCTGAATATCCTAGCTACCAGATGCGTCTTCGCATATGGGTCGTAGGATATGAACATATCGTAGTCTGGGTATGCTATATTACCGAATAGCATAGCGTTATATACGCTGAATAGGGTGTGCAGCTTCGCATCAGCTTTCCAGAAGGGTATATAGTCTATCGATACCCTCATAGCGTTGCTTAAGAGGAAGTAGCTGTAATCCTCCGGAGCCATACACATACAGTTGAGTATATCTAAGCCGTTAGCGTATGCGGCTAGCTGCATAGAGAGCTGTATATTCCTAGCGGCTAAACCCGCCGTATAATCGCTGGAGTATAAGCTATGGATTATCCACTGATTATCTATCTTAACGAAATCGAATCCAGATTCTCTAATCCACGAGAAGAATCTCCTATAGAATTCGTAGGCTTGATCCATGGTAGCCGGCGGGGCATAGCTATCGGTAAACCCAGATCTATAACCATCGACACCTAGCTCCCTAGCTACCTCCCCCTCGAATCCCCCCCAATGAACGTTTATGGTATGCCATAAACCTACAAGCTCCACGCCTAACCCCTTTAAATCCTCGATCAGCTTCCTAAACCCTTTAGGGAACCTTTGATTCGTCGAAAGCCTCCTCAGAATCCTACGAGGCCACTCCTCTCTAACAGCCTCATCCTGCCACCCATCATCTATTATAACCCATCCGATAGGTATACCTCTAGCCTTCAGTCCATCGACTATTTTCACTACATTCTCATGGGATAGATCCTCGGTTAACAGGGCATTCCATGAGCACCATCCGAACTTATCTATGAATGTAGGTATCCTTTTACTCACTCTATGCTTAAACACACAGTTGAAAGCCGCCGCCTCTACGCATCCATCCACAGCTCTATATGGATCGCTATCGATAGCTATAGAGGCTACCCAGCTTAACTCTATCCTCCCAGCTTCTCTTCCTAAGAAGGTTTTAAGCTTAAGACATGGATTTATATAAGCTGTAGCATCTCCGTTCGTAGTGGTAAAAACTGCTAGATACTTATCGTCATACCCTGCTAACACGAATATAGTATAGTATGGAATATCCTCGAATTTATTTACCACCACAGGGTAGGTCCAGCATGGATATCCACGTACATACTCATCATGGTGAATATAGCTTAAGTTATAGGGGTATTTAGGGTCATCTGGGGGTTTAACCCCCTTCGGCTCCCTATCGACCGCTATCGGGTTATAATATCTGAAGGCATCCGAATAGAATGGAGCAGCCCCTCTATGGGTTGTTAACGCTAGCACCCTCCTAGGATTACCTGCATCCAGCTCAACCTCGATCGGGAATAAACTATCAAGATTCCTAGATGAAACCGACGATAAACCTAAGCTTAACCCTCCATCCAGGTTTACTGTATGGAGATCGACATACGCATCCCCGCATCTATATCTATACACCCTATAATTATCCCTCCTCCATTCTATACCTTCAAGGCTGCAATTCGATCTCGCCCCGTCGGCGAAATTAACGGTGATAGATCGAACATCTATCCGCAACCTCCTCGAATCTATAATTGTTACCATACGGATCGAACCCCTTGATACCCTCTAATCGATTTACACTGATCAAGATATATAGCTTAATCATCTCTTAGAACTTATCCTCACTGCTGTACGCTATAGATAGCTTTCATAGGGATGCAGAGAATAGTTTAACCCAAGCTTCTAGCCTTAAGATCCGCTCTTCATCATCCGTAGAGAGAGGGGTGTTAGAAGCATCTAGGCATATCATATGATAGTTAAATATCGACGCTGATCTTAACGATAACTCTAACATTGCCCCTTAACGTTTCCACGATCCTCCTAGGTATATCGATCGCAGCTTTATCAGCTTTTATCATCAAGGTACGGTTGCAAGTATAACTGCTTCTCCTACACACGATATCTGTCGGATGATCGAGGGTAAGCTTACTAGATCCGCAACCTTTTACTTCGAAGATGGATCCATCTATATCTAGCGTGAGCGTTACGATAGATCCATCTCTGCGTATCGCATCCCTGACTTCAGGCTTCAATTCTAGCAGCGATTTCTCGGCTTTAACTGCTACTATACAATCGCCTCTAGGTGTAACGTGGTTCTCCTTCGTTATCATAAGAGTGGATCTATGTCTAGCTCTTATACTGGGGTGACCCCAAGCATAGAAGCTATCCTCGTACACTACCATCCATACTCCCCTTTCAAAGGTACAAATATGACATCTAGAAGCCTCCTCCTCGTAACCCTTCCATCCTCTTTCTTCTCGACTTTAACGAGTATCTGGGTCGAATACGGTCTACCGATGGGTATTAGGATTATCCCCCCGGGTTTAAGCTGATCTATCAAAGGTTGAGGTACATCCGGTGCTGCAGCTGTTACAAGTATACGATCGTATGGAGCATACTCGGGTAGACCTTTAGAACCATCACCCCATATAACCGTAACTCTATCTCCATAGCCAGCCTTCTCGATGTTACGTCTAGCATAGGATACTAGCTCCTCGACTATCTCTAAAGTCCATACATGACCCCATAGACTCTTATCGACATCGCTAGGTGCAACTATCTCCGCTATCGTGCATGCATGATACCCTGAGCCGGCTCCAACCTCTAAAACTTTATATCCAACCTCTAGTTGAAGCTCCTCATTCATTAAGCATACCATATGGGGGGCGGATATCGTCTGACCGGAGCCTATCGGTAGAGGTGTATCCATATATGCATACATCCTCAGATGCTCTGGGAGGAACAGCTCCCTAGGAACCCTACGGAAAGCCTCCTCCACAGACTTAGACCTAATAGCACCTATAGCTTTAAGCTCCTGTATAAGCCTCTCCTTCTCCCTAGCTAAGCTCAACCCTACCACCATGAGACTTGCATACGCGGCTCTCTATCGTATCGTCACAAAGAATACTTTTTTAGGTTAAATTAAACGTATACTCTGATCACCGCAGTCACATTCAACGATAACCTTACATACCGCATGTACAGAGAAGTTGATTCCATAAACCTCTAGTCGTCGCCTCATACAGTCAGCCCTGTATAGGTTGCAGTCTCTATTCCTTGATAAATTTTATCTCGGTCAGCGATACTTTTTCACCCTGAGTCTAATCTTGCGTATACTAGCTGTAGACATCGGAACTGGTAGCGTTAAAGCCGCTGTATTCGAGGATAACTTCAAGTTATCGTCTATAGCTAAGGTTGAACTTGAGCTTGGCGCTGAGCAGGATCTTGAATCGATATATGATTGTTTCATGAAAGCTTGTAAAGCTGCATCCGCGGATTCGAAGGCTAGGTATGTCGATGCCATGGTTCTTAGTGGGCAGATGCATGGGCTTGCATGTATAGATAATGATGGCGCCCCTCTAACACGGCTCCATACATACCTCGATATTAGGCCCGCGGTAGTCGTTAGATTCATAGAGGATAGAGTTGATGGGTACAGATTGTATACGGAGACGGGATGCCCACCTCTATTCATATATCCTCTAGCTAAGCTTCTATGGCTTCGCCTCTCTAAACCGAATCTCTTCATGAAATCTAAATGGTTTCTATCGGCTAAGGACTATATCGTCTACAAGCTTATAGGTGAACCTTACATAGATAGATCTACAGCTTCAGGTAGTCAACTCCTCAACATACACAGCTTAAATTGGAACGATACATCGCTGGAGTTAGCTGGTGTGGATGAATCTAGACTTCCCAAGCTTTATGATGGTGAGAAACCGTTCATAGAGCTACCTAGAAGTATAGCTTCAAGCCTGGGATTAGATTCTTCCTCTACGCTATTCCTCGGAGCATCAGATGGAGCTCTACACAGCTTAGGTGTAGGAGCTATAAGCGATGGTATAGCAGCGGTTAACCTTGGTACCAGCGGAGCTTTCAGGTTATCTTCAGATAAACCTATAGTCGATAGATCTAAGAATATGCGTTTCTTCTGCTACTATCTAGGCTACGGCATATGGATTCCAGGCGGTGCTGTTAACAATGCTGGTCTATGCCTACGATGGTTTAGAGATGATATACTCGGCTCTCGATGCAGCTATGAGGAGCTTATAGGTGAAGCTGAATCTGTGGATCTAGATCCATCTAACCCGCTGATTCTTCCGTTTCTATCTGGTGAGAGATTCCCCATCAGAGATCCATACGCTAAAGCCGTGTTCTTCGGTTTAACCCTGAATCATCGTAGGGGGCATATAGTTCGAGCGTTAATGGAGGCTCCGATCTATACTTTAAGGTGGATAGCTGATTCTATGGGGGAGAACATGCTTAAAGCTAGGATTGCACGTATAGGTGGTGGAGGCTCCTCTTCGAAGCTGTGGAGGAGGATATGCTCATCCATACTCGATATGAGGGTGGAGTATGTAGGCTTCGAGGAGTCATCTCTTATGGGGGCTGCTATACTGGCTGCATCTGGTTTAGGATACTATAGTTCTCTAAAGGATGCTCTAAGCGTGGCGGTCGATATAGCGGATGCGGATGATCCAGTACAATCTGAGGTCGAGGTATACGAAAAGCGTTACAAGCTGTATCGTAAACTGTACAATGCGATGTTATCGCTGTACCGCTTTTAACAGAAAACTTTTCTTTACGCTTTCGATAGAGTTCTAGCTGGTGGTGGAGGTGGCTCGTATAGCCATATTTTCCTCAAGCTTCGGTGTATATACGCCTGAAGCAATCGAGAGGCTTAGATCTATAGCGGATATCAGTAGGATAGAGTTGAAGGGTAGAAGCCTATCTGAGGATGAAGCTATCGAAGCTCTCAGAGGCTTCGATATACTTATACTAGGAGGTGGCTGCATCGTAACAGAGCGAGTTCTACGCGAGACCGGACTTAAAGTCGTAGCTAGGCATGGCGTGGGTCTCGATAACGTAGATGTAGAAGCGGCTACGAAGCTAGGTATTCCAATCCTTTACACGCCTCATGCCAATGCTAGAGCAGTAGCCGAGCATACGTTCGCATTGATATTATCCTTCTCGCGTAGGGTAACATTAGCTCATGAGTATGTTAGGGGTCTCCGTACAACTCCTCCTAGGTTTATAGGGTTTGAACTTGAAGGTAAGAAGCTAGGCGTTATAGGATTCGGGGCTATAGGTAGGATTGTAGCCAGTATAGGTAGGGGGTTCGGCATGTCTATCTTGGTATACGATCCATATGTAGATTCAAAGTTTATCGAGGACTCTGGATGTAGACCGGTGGATCTTGAAACGTTGCTCAGAGAATCAGATATAGTTACGATACACGTACCTCTAACCAAGGAGACATACCATATGATAGGTGAGAGGGAGCTTAAGCTTATGAAGCCTGCATCCCTGCTAGTAAATACGGCTAGAGGATCCGTCGTAGATGAATCCGCTCTAGTTAAAGCTCTGAAGGAGGGCTGGATAGCCGGTGCAGCTCTAGATGTATTCGAAGAAGAGCCTCTAAAACCTGATAACCCGCTTCTATCTATGGATAACGTCGTCGCTACACCGCATATAGCATTCCTAACCGTGGAATCGGTTAGGAGGATGGATATGATGCTTGTAGAGGATATCAAGAGAATCCTCTCGGGTAGGAAGCCTGTGAGGATAGCAAACCCAGAGGTTTTAAAGAAAATAAGTCTTATATAGTGATCTTACTCCCGTCTAGCCGATGTTTTCAATAGATCGTCTACCTCTTTAAGCTTTAATGCTACCTGCCTTCCAAGCTCTGTAAGTTTGAACGCCTTCCTAGCACCCTCTCCCTCCTCCTCGATAAGCCCCATCCTTATTAAAGGTATCAAGCTCCTATAGAACGTGCTATACCCTATGTTTAGCCTTCTAGCATCGCTGACGACAACTCTCTCCTTTGTTAGGAGGAATAATAGTATGGTGATGCCGTGCCTGCTTATATCTTCTATCAATCATATTCACCTTACTCTATGTTATCGATCTACTCGACCTATATAAATCTTAGTATAACTATCCTATTAAATGTAAATAGTTACCATCATATAGAATTTGAGGTAAACCTCCTCTATAAGATTGTATGGTATCTTTAGCATGGAAGAATAGCTTTCACTTCATACAGCCATTTTTTAAATTCACCTACATTCTCAGGGAATCTCTCATACAATCTCCTAGCCTCACCCATCATCTCAGTAGTTTTTCTAAGCTTAATTAGAAGCCCTGGCCTACCTAAACCCCTAGCAAACCTCTTAATCTTCTCCAACATCGAGATCTTTAACGCTCCATACATACTAGCTCTAAGTATATCTCTCTCGGATAGAAGCCTAACCGACATACCGTAATCTATATCTTTATCTGATAGACCCTGTAAAAATCTTCTCAGTATATCTAAAGCCGCCTGTTTAGCTCCATAGCTCCTCATATACCTTACGTTATACATCCATAACTCCTCGGCTGTGAATAATCCTCGATCGTACGCTTCGACTATAGCTTCAGCGGCGAGCTTACCCGCATACATCGATGGACCTATACCTCCTCCATGTATAGGATTAACTTGGCATGCTGAATCCCCTACGAGTATGAATCCATTGGCTACGAGACTAGCTAACGGTCTGCGTGTAGGTACAAGCCCTCCCCCGGCATCCAGTATGGCATCCCCTATACCTCTAACTGTATCTAGAAACTTGTGAAGTAGTGTTTTCGGGTTAGGATAGCCCCGCCCACATTGAACCCCTACCCCTACGTTAACTGTTCCATCACCTCTAGGGAATATCCAAGCGTATCCACCCGGAGCATAAATCCTGCTAAGATATATCTCTCCGTATTCGCATCCATCGTATCCCTCCTCGATGACTCTAATTTCCCTGTACGCTACCTGAATATCCTTAGGCTTCACATCCCTCTCCGGTAGAGATTCTTCAGGTATACCCCTCCTTAGAACCGCTACCGCTCCGCTCGCATCTACGGTAACCCTACCCTTAAACTCCATCCTTACACCTCTACGCTCCGCTACCACTCCTATAATCCTTCCCCCATCTACGATGGGTTTAAGAGCTCTCGTGGAATCGTAGAGCTCAGCTCCACTATTCAGAGCTTCCCTCAGCAGGTTCTGCCCGAATGCATGGCGTTTAAGCATGAAGCCTGATACACCCTCACCTACTATCTCGAATACGGCTGACCTGCTCGGAGAATACAGCTTCATACCTTTAACCTCGTTTATTATAGCGTCCATCGGGTATGGTATGCCTAAGTTATCGAAGTGATGTTTACCGATAGCATCGCCGCATACCTTCCTACCTATATCAAGCGCTCGCTTAGCATCCAGTATGCATACCTTTAACCCCCGTTTAGCCGCGAATAACGCCGTGGAGCATCCGCCGGTCCCAGCTCCTACTACGATGACATCATAGATCCTGCTGGACCCCATGCGGGATCACCTACCTTCAACATTCCCTCAGAATCTATCTCTCCCATCTTAATCCTGGTGGATGATATCGGCTTCCCATCCTCAGCTAGAACCATAGGTACGATCACCACTTTTAGGGGCTTCAATCCCTTAGATACTCTTATACGATTTATCTCTTCAGCTCTAACGGAAGTTTCCTCCGTTACGAATATAGCTTCAAGTTCAGCTATATCGGTAGCTACACCGTATACATCGTCGAGTTTGACGATGCTATACCTACCCTTATACTTGGATTCAAGATATGCCCTAAGCTTCCTCTCCCTATCCATATAGAGAGATACACCGTATGGTTTACCAAGCTTCGAAACAAGCTCATCTGAAGTTAGACCTATGAGGACATAATCCGAATACTTGAACGCTTCGTCGAGAAGCCTTCTATGCCCAGCATGTAAGGTTTCAAACGTGCCTCCGAGGCATGCCAGTCTGAACAGCCTCCTACAGCCCATCATGTACACCTACTATGAAGCTAGTAATCCATTAAGGTTATACTATTTTCATAAGCTCCTCTTTAGCTTTCCTCCCCATCTTCTCGTAGCTCTCTATCAAGTATATATTCTCATCTACATCTATTATGACTATCTTATCGTCGATTCTATATACATTCCTCCTGCCCATTATCTTAAAGGTTCTATCGCCTCTATCCGTTTTAACTTTACATACATAGTATTCGCCTGTATACGTTATATCGTATACATCTATGATGGATGGTATGAAATATCTTTTATCCAGTATACGTTCCAATAGGATTCTTTTCTCCCTCTTAAGTCTACGGATATCGTTGACTACGCATATATCTTCATGGGTTGATGTCGATCTGAATAGGACGTAGTACGGGTTGGAAAGCGGGAAAGGCTTGATAGGCTCCACGCCCCTATACGGCTTCCCATCGATATATATAGTTAGTAGATCCGAGTCTCCATCATACTCTATCTCTATTTCATCCGGCTCAACTATACGGAAGGATGTTCTAGCGTAATCCTTTATACTAGTCATCTACCCGCTCACCTGAGCTTCGGTAAGCTTCTCCTGGAATTGTGTATTCCAAAGCTTAGCATATAACCCGTTCCGCTCAAGGAGTTCTTGATGAGTACCGACCTCCACTATTTCGCCTTTATCTAAGACTATAAGTCTATCCACATCTTTAACCGTACTAAGCCTATGAGCTATTATGATCGTAGTCCTACCCCTAGTTATATTGTCTAGAGCTTTCTTTATCCCATCTTCAGTTATGGTATCGACGCTACTGGTAGCTTCATCGAGTATGAGTATCTTCGGATCAGATATCACGGTCCTAGCTATAGCTATCCTCTGACGCTCACCTCCGGATAGCATACTGCCCCCCTCACCGCATGGAGAATCGTAGCGTAGAGGCTTCTCTAGTATAAAGTCGTGCGCTAAAGCTATCTTAGCAGCAGCCATGACCTCCTCCGGTGTAGCATCCGGTTTACCGTATCGTATATTGTTCACTATCGAATCGTTGAATAGCCTTGGATCCTGGCTTACTATCCCTATCTGCCTCCTTAAGCTTTCGATCTTTATTTTCCTTATATCAACTCCATCCACGAGTACCCTGCCCTTATTCACATCGTAGAATCTGAGTAGTAGCTTAGTTATAGTCGTCTTCCCGCTACCAGTAGGACCCACTATACCTATCTTCTCACCAGGCTTCACCTCGAAGTTTACATTCTTCAATACATACGTGTACGGGGTGTAGCCGAACCATACATTCTCGAATATTATCCACCCCTTGATATCTAGATCAATGCTGTCGGGTGCATCCTTTATACTCGGATCCATGGACATCAGGCTCTGTATCCTCTCGGCAGCCGTACTAGCTCTCTTCATAGGTTCCACTATACTTATAAGCGTCTGTATAGGTCCGTAGAACTGGCTCACGTAGGATATGAATGCTGAGAGCACCCCTAACGTTATCCTTCCCCCTAGAACCTCTAATCCGCCAACCCACCATATTATAGCCGTAGCTGATGATATGATGAAGCTTAGCATCGGGAAGAACTTCAGGTTAAGTATAGTAGATCTTAAACCGGCTTTAACAACTTCGTTCAACCTAATTTTCAGTCTATCCTCCTCATACCCCTCCATACAGTATGCTTTAACGACGGGGAACCCAGGTATCACGTCCACCAGTAATGCAGATACATCCGTGGATCTCCTCCACTCATAGTGATAGACCCATCTAGCCTTCCTACTAAACATTGATACACCGAAGATGAGTAGCGGGAGAGGTGCTGAAGCGATTATAGCTAGCCTAGTATCTAGTGTGAATATCATAGTAGCTACTGATGCTAGCGATATCACGCTTCTTAGAAGCTGCTCCAGACCCCATGAGAGAAACCAGTTCACCCTACTCGCATCATCCGTTATCCTCGATATAAGGCGTCCAGACTCGTATGTATCTAGTATGTTGGGCTGAAACCGCATTATATGCCTGAACAGATTAACCCTTATAGAATGCATGACCTTAAGACTTACATAGGATAATGCATAGCTACGTAGCGCACCTAGTATCGAGCTTAAAGCTTGCGTAACGACTATTATCGTGATTATAACAATAAGTTGCTCCCTCCTCTGAGCTAGTATAACATCGTCTATCAGTATCCTAAGATAGTATGGAGGTAGCAATCCCAGGAAGATACCGGCTATACCGGAGGCTAAGCCTAAGATTAAAGCTAACTTGTAGGGTAAGGTGAATCTTAGAACGAATAAGAGAGGCCCCATCTTAAACTTAACCCTTTCCCTCTCCTCTCCACGCTCGTTGATAACCGCCTTAATGGATGATGCATTTTCTAGGAGGCTAACAGCCTCGTTAAACTCCTTCCTTAAGCTTCTCGTAAATCTTATGATAGGTATGACCCTTCCATCCTTAAGAGTCAGCTTCACCTCGCTATTACCCACGTAATCCACGATACTGACGGAGGATATATCGGATAGATCTGCGGAGTGTACGATTCCACCTTTATCATCGCATACTATACAACGCTTATTAGTAATTATGAGGTAGCTAACGCCGTACCTTCCATCTACGGCTATATCGCTTTCAAACTTAGCTATTATACTCTCGTCGCTGCTTAACTTCACGTCGGTATCCATATCAAGGATATAGCCCAAGTAGGCTTAGCTAGAATTAAAGTTTACGTACCTAGTTCAAGTAAAAGAGTATCGCTATCCGGTTTAGAACAGTGTTTATCCCGATGCACTCCTACCTTCCACATAGCTTTCAAGGTCTAGTAACGCCGACATGTGAAGTGCGAAAGCTTCATAGGCAGATTTATATGGGCTGAAATACTTGTGAACCATGCCTGCTCCACCACCTTTAACGCTCTGATAGTATAACAGATCGCTGCATTGCAGTATCCTCCAGGATTCTAAAGCCTTTCTATCGTTTGAGGATTTAACCTTCGACTCGAGCTGCTCTATCTTATTCAAGGATAATCTCTGCATATCGTTACCTATCCATGCAGATAAATCTCTCTCCTCATCAGCCCATGATACCGGGTTGCTATCAAAGACTTCAAGCTCATCTACAGGATGGTATTCGTCGATCACCTGGCTAGGTGTTAGGAATCTTATACCTCTTCTAATGGCTTCCCTAGGTAGCCATAATAGGAACTCCATTATACCGGTTTCCACCGGGTGATGCTCACCGAAAGTTTCGTAGTCTATGAAGACTAGTATGTACTGCCCCTTACTCCTAGCAATCCATTCACTATACTTATCTGCTGTCAACGGATACTCTGTCCAATCTCTAGCTGAAAACCTGAACCCCACATCATCTGAAAGTCTATAATTCCTAGTCAGTATCTTCACTCCGCTACCTCTAGCCTTATATAGGTAGTTCGGGCTTCTCCACTTCAATATTCTTTCAGCACCCTCTGTTACTACAGCTTCGAATCCAAGTCTCTCGGCTTCGATGCCTATCGAATCGCTGTATATGAGTTCAGTATTCTCAAGTATCCTCGGTTTAACCTTGAATATCCTCCTCACGGTATCTACATGCTTCTCCACCTGGAATCTAAATTCTCCTCTATCCTTATAGATGGATGCTAAGCTATGATAGTATGTTTGAGCTAGGAATTCCACGCATCCAGTGTCTGCGAGCATCTTAAAGGAGTCTATAACTTCGGGGATCCACATCTCGGCTTGTTTGAGTAGGAGGCCTGAAATAGAGAATGCAACCCTAAACATACCTCCAGCTTCTTCTATCGCATCCAATAAGATCTTATTTGATGGTAGATAGCATCTGTACGCTATCTTTTCGAGCATCTCCCTGTTAAGCCGGTTGTCGAAGTATCTATATGGTAGCCCTCCTTTAAACCTATATCTAAGTCTGAACGGCTGATGCACTTCGAAGACTAGGACTAAATCCAATATTACAGCACCTCAACCTTCATAACGCTACATCTTTTAGAAAGTTTATCTTCCACGTCCATCATAAAGCTTTTAGGGGGATGCGGATAACTCCACCCGTTTTAATAATGGCTGGCGGTGAGGGGACTAGGCTACGTCCACTTACCTCGAACAGGCCTAAACCCATGGTTCCAGTAGCTAATAAACCTATACTCGAACATACGATCGGGATGCTTCTATCCTTCGGGTTTAAGAGGTTCATACTAACCCTCTATTACATGCCTATGGTTGTAGAGGGGTACTTCGGTGATGGATCGAATATAGGTGCAGAGATATCGTACAGCGTTGAAGATAAGCCTATGGGTACTGCCGGGGGTATTAAGTTGGCTTTAGATAGATGCGAGGTTGGAGATGGATCTATACTCGTCTGGAGCGGCGATGTACTCTCATACTTCGATGTGGATGGTATGCTAGACTTCCATAGGAGTAGGGGTTCGACGCTAACCATAGCATCCACTAGGGTTGATAACCCTGTAGAGTTCGGTGTACTCGTATTCGACGATGAGTATAGGGTTAAACGGTTACAGGAGAAGCCTTCATACTCTGAAGTTTCGAGTTTATGGATAAACTGCGGTATATACATCATGGAACCTGAAGCCTACCGATTAATACCTAGAGATAGATCATACGATTTCTCTAAGGATCTAATACCTCGACTCCTAGATAGGGGTGAGTCTATCCACATCTATCCGATTAAAGGTTACTGGAGCGATATAGGAACTCCTCTAAGCTATCTGCAAGCTAACCTAGATGTCCTAGAAGGTAGAGCTGGTATGCTGAAGGCTGCTGGTTTGGAGTTTGAGCCTGGGATATGGGTTGAGGACTCCGATATCCCGATGGATATTCAGTTAAAGCCGCCTGTAGCCTTGGGTAGGGGATCCACTATAAGTTCAAGCGCATCTATAGGTCCATCGACAGTCATAGGACGCAACGTATCTATAGGTGATGGAGCCTCGATAGCTAGAAGCGTTATATGGGACTCCTCGATTATAGGAGCATATTCCAAGATCGACGGTTCGATCGTATGCGAATCCTGCATTATAGGTGAGGGCGTAGTATGTAATCCTGGAGTCGTAGTAGGTGATAGATGCAGGATCGGTAAGCATAGCGTCATCCGTTCAAGCGTTAGGGTATGGCCTGAGAGGCTTATAGATTCATACTCGATTGTCAGCTCAGATATTAGATGGGGTATAAGATGGTACTCCACGCTATTCACGGCTGAAGGTGTAGCTGGAACTGTAAACGTAGAGGTTACACCAGATTTCGCGGCTAAACTGGGTTTAGCTATAGGTTCATGGCTAAACTTCGGTGGAAGAATAGCTGTAGCTAGGGATAACTCTACGATATCTAGGATGGTTAAACGCAGTCTTGTTTCAGGTCTCCTAGCCGCCGGTGTCGACGTGGAGAACCTCACGGTTGCACCGCTACCGGTCCTCAGCTACTATATCGCTAAGCATAAGCTTGACGGTGGGGTATTCGTATCCGCACCCTCGCATACTCCTGGTCGTATCCTCGTAAAGGTTCTCGATAATCATGGTGTAGAGGTAGCTGGATCCGTGAGAAGGGCTATAGATGAGATTCTCTTCAAAGAATCTTTCCGTAGGGTTCAACCTGAGGATATAGGTGAGCTAACTTATCCAACAGGCTTCGTAGAGGGGTATATAGATGATCTACTCGATAGATCGAAGATCGATAGTTTGAGAGGCGTGAAGCTTGTCGTGAACGCTGTCGAAGGATCTACATCGGCAATACTACCTATACTCCTAGATAGACTGGATGCGTATATTTTCCTCTTAGGTGTTCGAAGTACCAGATCTGCGAAAGCTAAAAGTATGCTGGAGGAGGTTGAAGCGGTTTCTAAAGTCGTCCGATCCATAGATGCTGATATAGGCTTCATATTCGATTGTAGCGGCTCCAGGATACTAGTGGTGGATGATGAGGGTACCCCTCTGCAGAGCGAGCTAGCTCTCGGTATACTAGCTCTCCACCTAGCTGAATCAGGTTTTACAGGTAAAGCTATATTGTCCTCGTCGATACCTGAATCTATAGGTAAGTATATATCGGGTTTAGGTTACGATATCGTGAGGTGTAGTAGAGATCCTTCAACCCTACTTCGAAGCGTGATAGAGTTTAAAGCATCCTTCGGGGGTGATGAAACCGGTAGGTTCTCCATACCTAGGTTAACACCCTTCTTCGATTCTATAGCTTCTATGATCGCTATGCTAGAGTTCCTCTCTAAGCATAGGGTTAGCTCTATCAGGAGGCAGATACCCCTGAAGTATAGAGTGGAGGCAGCTGTAGAGATGCCTAGGAAGCTTATAGGTAGGGCTATAGCTAGATTGAGGGAGGAGCTTGGAGATTACGATACCCCAGGTATAGAAGGATTGAAGCTGATCGAGGGCAGCTCGTACATATCTATAATGCCATCCTTAGATGAGCCTAAGATACTCGTATACGTTGAATCAGAGGATTCCGAGACTGCTAGGAGTATCCTTAGGAGATACGAGGATATAATTAGGCTTGTAGCATTCTCAGAGGGTTAAGGAGTTTGCGTATCTTCATGCTCTCATGGGAGTATCCGCCTAGGATAGTGGGAGGCATATCTAGGCATGTATACTTCCTGAGTAGAGCTTTAACTCTAGAGGGATGCGAGGTTCACGTAGTAACACTAGATTTCCCAGGTAAACCTATCTATGAGGTTGAAGATGGCGTTCATATCCATAGGGTTCCTGTAGAGATAGGTGCATCAAACTTCTATATGTGGGTTGCTCTCTTCAACCATTTCTTCGAGAAGCGTATAGGCTACATTACCTACAACTTTGGTAGACC
>Ga0272445_1000060_pt1 | contig 104948 bp, 100 predicted proteins | sample YNPCB0031_FD_194404 | JGI IMG/M metagenome (GOLD analysis project Ga0272445, IMG submission 194404) | Hot spring sediment microbial communities from Yellowstone National Park, WY, United States - YNP-CB-003-1 | ecosystem: Environmental > Aquatic > Thermal springs > Hot (42-90C) > Sediment...
AATATCTGATCTATTTCCTTTGCTCCTTCCCTTTGTAAGGGAAGGTTGGGAAGGGTTTTTCTATTTAAATTTTTTCGTCAAATTTTTATTATTCCAAAAATCTCCCCCTACCCCTCTTTAAAAAAGAGGGGAGAATTCTTCATTACTTTTCCCGCCCCTTTTTAAGGGGAGGGTGAGGGAGGGGTTGCAGGGAAGGATTTTTCATCTCCTCCCCTGTGTCCCCCTCTTCAAAGAGGGGGAAGGTTAAGGAAGCAAGGGAAGGTTGGGAAGCAACCAATCTGACATTTTCCTTTGCTCCTTCCCTTTGTAAGGGAAGGTTGGGAAGGGTTTTTCTATTTAAATTTTTTCGTCAAATTTTTATTATTCTTAAAAATCTCCCCCTACCCCTCTTTAAAAAAGAGGGGAGTTAAAAAATTTGGAGAAGGTGAGGGAGGAGTTATCCAAAAATCCCCCTCTTACCATGGTATAATCTCTGTGTGTGTCTCCATCAAGTAGAGAAATTGAGGGGAAAATGATATTTACTCTTCTTTTAAGAACCTTTTGAAAAGTTCATAGCCAACCGTAAGATAGTTTCCCTTTGCACAATCGCTTTCGGTCCATCTTAAGCCGGTGTTTTTGTTTGAATTTGAGGAAAAGATAAGGTAAGGAACTGCTCCGTGTGAATGGGTTTTTATTCGCACGGGGGTTCTGTGGTCAGATGTGAGCAATATTTTAAAATCTTTGAACCCCTTTAATTTTTCCATTAACCTTCCAACCACCTCGGAATCGTAAATTTCTATTGCCTGGACTTTTTTTATTGCGTCTCCTGTGTGAGAAACTTCGTCAATTCCCTCAACATGGAGGACCACAAGGTCAACTTCTTTTAAAGCCTCCACACATGCCTCTACCTTTCCTTTGAAGTTTGTATCCATATATCCTGTAGCACCAGGGACATTTATTATTTTCATCCCCGCAAGCTTTCCGATTCCGCGGACAAGGTCCACTGCGGAGATTACCGCTGATTCAATGTTGTATATTTTTTTTAAAGGTGGAAGGTTTGGGGTTTTTCCCTGTCCCCATAGCCATATTGCATTTGCCGGTCTCTTCCCTTCTGACATCCTTTTCAAGTTTAAGGGATGATTTGACAGGAGCTCGTATGACTTCTTAAAAATTTCTTTTATCACTTTATATCCTTCAACAAATTCATTCACCTTCTTTCCCATTATGTCATGGGGTGGAGGAATTTTTGCGTCCAGAGGACCTTCTTTCCAGACCAGTATGTTCCGATAACCTACACCAGGATAGAAAGTCATTATTGAATTTCCGAGTTCTTTTTGAATGACCTCAATCAAAATTTTCCCCTCTTCAGCAGTAAGATGTCCTCCGCTGTAATCTTCCATTATGAAGTCTCCCTCCGCCTCTTTTACGTTCACGAGATTACATCTAAAAGCCACATCATTTTCGCCCAGTTCAATCCCCAGACTTGCCGCTTCCAGAGGTGCTCTTCCTGTATAGTATTTTAATGGATCATAACCTAAAAGTGACAGAGTTCCCACATCACTGCCCGGATGTAGCTCTTTGGGAATTGGTTCGTATAATCCGAGTTCGCTTCTATTTGCCAGGGTGTCTATGTTTGGAGTGTTTGCAGCTTCCAGTGGGGTTCTGTAATCAAGTTCTTTGATCTTTTCGTCTGCTACTCCATCGCAATGAAGAATTATGAATTTCATTTAAATCCAAGAGCCTTTACAACTTTTGAAAATTCCGGAGGTGTGGTTATAGGTTCGCCCATAAGTTTTAGGGGCACTTCCGGGTCTTTTAATCCATGTCCTGTGAGGGTGCACACGAGCACATCCCCATCTTCAAATCCCTTTTCTCTTTCATACTTAAAAACTCCCGCAAGAGAAGCTGCGGATGCGGGTTCGCAGAATATTCCTTCTTTGGAGCCGATGAAATTATATGCGAAGAGTATTTCTTCATCGGAAACCATGTCAATTACACCATTGGACTCCTCTTTTGCTTTAAGTGCTTTTTCCCAGTTTGCCGGGTTTCCTATTCTTATAGCAGATGCAATGGTTTTCGGATGTTTTATCGGATGTCCTCTGACAATTGGAGCTGAACCTTCTGCCTGATAGCCCATCATTCTTGGGAGTCTTTTACACTTGTTTGCTTCATAGTATTCTTTATAACCCTTCCAATAGGCAAAAATATTTCCTGCATTTCCCACCGGAAGAAAATGATAGGTAGGAGCATCTCCTAACACATCGCATATTTCAAAAGAGGCAGTCTTTTGCCCCTCCAGTCTGTAAGGATTGATAGAATTTACAATGGTGATTGGATATTTTTGTGCTACCTCTTTTACTATTTCAAGGGCATCGTCAAAGTTTCCATCTATCTGAACAATTTTTGCTCCGTGGGCGATTGTTTGGGAAAGTTTTCCGTAAGCAATTTTTCCCTTTGGGACTAACACATAAGCAGTAAGTCCAGCCCTTGCCGCGTATGCAGAAGCAGAAGCAGAGGTATTTCCTGTGGATGCACATATTATCGCCTTTGCCCCCTCTTCCAGGGCTTTAGAAACAGCAACAGTCATTCCCCTGTCTTTAAAAGAGGCAGTGGGATTGAAACCCTCTGCTTTATAGTAGAGGTGGATTTTTTTGGGTATAACTTCTCTTATTGCCCTGGAAGGTATTAGAGGTGTATTTCCTTCCAGAAGGGTAACTATACATTCGTCCTTTTGAATTGGCAAAAATTCCCTATAAGCTCTTATAACTCCTGGCCATGGCATCTTTCCGCATCCCATGAAAAGCCCTCCTTATTCCTCTCAGAGCCTGTTTTATTCTTTGTTCATTTTCCACAAGAGCAAACCTTACATATCCCTCTCCTCCCTCGCCAAATCCAATTCCAGGAGAAACTGCAACTTTTGCCTTTTCAAGCAGAAACTTTGAAAAATTGAGTGACCCCATTGAGATAAATGGCTCTGGAATTTTAGCCCACACGAACATGGAACCTTTTGGCTTTTCAACTTCCCATCCAATATTTTTTAATCCGTCACATAAAACATCCCTTCTTTTTCGGTATATTTCAACATTGCTTTTTACCCATTCATCAAGTTCGTTGAGTGCTACTATTGAAGCAATCTGGATGGGCTGAAACATTCCATAATCCAGATAGCTTTTTAACTTTGTAAGAGCCCCTATAATAGCACGGTTTCCTGCCGCAAATCCCACCCTCCATCCTGGCATGTTGTAACTTTTTGACATTGTGAATAGTTCAACTCCCACTTCCTTTGCCCCTTCTACCTGTAAGAAACTTGGTGCTTGATACCCATCAAATACAAGGTCTGCATAAGCGAAATCATGAACCACAATAATTCCCTTTTCCCTTGCAAAATAAACTATCTTTTTGAAAAAGTCCAATTCCACAGTTGTAGTCGTTGGATTATGGGGAAAAGAAAGGACAAGAACGCGAGGAGGTGGAAGGATTTCATTGTATGCAGCCACTATATTTTCAAAGAAATCTCCTTGAAGAAGGGGAACACCTCTTACATAACCCCCTGCAATAATTGGGGCATACCAGTGGATCGGATATGTAGGGGTAGGGACCAAAACTGCATCTCCCTGCCCGATAATTGCAAGCATAAGATGTGAGAACCCTTCTTTTGAACCAATGGTGACCACAATTTCTGTTTCAGGATCCAATTCCACATTAAACCTTCTTTTATACCAGTTTGCCAGTGCCAGCCTGAGCTTGTATATTCCCTTTGATGCGGAATACCTGTGGTTCTTCGGATTTTTAGCAGCTTCAATGAGTTTGTTTACAACAACTGCTGGAGTGGGGAGATCAGGATTTCCCATTCCCAGGTCAATTATATCTTCGCCCATAATACGGGCTTTATGTTTCATCTCATTTATTACCGAAAATACATAAGGAGGCAGTCTTTTTATCCTTTCAAAGTCTTCCATTGTTCCTTTATTTTATTAATATTCCAAACTCTTTTCAACATAAGAACTCCTGTAATATCTTCCCCCCTTTACTTTCATCCCCAGTTTTTTTCCATACTCTTCGTATTTGAGAAAAATTCCATCGGGCAGATACTCAATTACTTTTAGAGCTTTTGAGGAGGGCTGAAAATACTGACCTATCACAACCATGTCGCATCCACACTCTTTTAAATCTTTTAGAAGCTCATAAACTTCCTCCTCGCTTTCCCCGAGACCCACCATAAACCCGGATTTTACAATTGCCGATGAGTTCTGTTTGTAAAATTTTATCACCTCCAGAGACCTTTTATAATCTGCAGCGGGACGGAGGACAGGGTAAAGCCTTTCTACAGTTTCTATATTATGTGAGAGGACATCAGCCCCTGAAGAGATTATGAGAGAAAGGGATTTATGGTTTCCTTTAAAATCCGGTGTCAATACCTCCACCTCTATTCTTTCGTCCATATCTTTTATGGCTCTTACTGTTTTATAGAAATGAAAGGCACCACCATCATGGAGGTCATCCCTTGTTACGGAGGTGATAATTACTTTTTTAATACCAAGTTCTTTTACAAATTTTGCTATTCTATCTGGCTCTTCTTCATCGGGCGGAAAGGGTCTTCCCGAACTTACATCGCAGAACTTACAGTTTCTCGTGCATATATCTCCGAGAATCATAAATGTGAGATGGTTTTTTGAAAAGCATTCGCTGATGTTTGGGCATCTTGCTTCCTCACAAACTGTGTGAAGTCTATAGTTTCTCAAAAGGACCTTCATTTTGTGGAGATTCTCATCAAAGTGGACGCTTTTTTTGTATATATTTTTCATTTTGTAGATAGAGTAAGCCCTGATGAAGTTGCTTTTACAAGAACTTCCTTTCCGAACGCCTCTGAATAAACAGCACTTTCAAACACTATATCAACGAAAGGATAAAGGTAACCCCTTTTTAAAAGATGAGCCCACATCCATTTTGAAAGGAAGGATTCATAAAATGGATACCCCCCTATTTCCTTTAGTTTATAAACAGGCTTAAGACCAATAAAATTGAGCCATTTTTTCCATTTTAAAAAATTTGCAGATACCCCCCATTTTTCTTCCTTCAGGATATATATATTCTCTCCTTCTTCTTCTGCAAATTTTACATACAGCAGTCCAAAATCCTCATACCTTTCCGCGCGCACCCTTGCAATTATTTCTTCTTTCAAAAGATTTTTATATCCCTGGATGGAGATTCCCGCAATACCCAGGAGGAAGGATAAAATAAAGGATACCAAAGGGATAAAAATTCTGAAGAAGATTTTTTTCCCTCTTGTTAAATAAAAAATTCCTGTCACGAAAAAAAAGATAGAAAAGGATAAAAAGATACTGGCAGTCATCAGAATTCGTAGGTTTTTTTCTTCTTTTCTTTTTTTTCGTAATTGTTTTCAACTCTATTTTTAACCGCAATGAGCATGTCGGGAAGGCTTTTTTCTTCAAGGTAATCTACTATGACCTGTGGAATTATAAATCCGGGTTTGAGATAGGTATAATATAGAGCCATTGTTTTTTCTCCACAGGGTTTTAATTTCCAGAATCCTCTTATAAGCTGAAATGTGTCGTCATAGTTTATCCATTTTATTTCAAAATTTTTTCTGTCAATTTCTCGTTTCAAGGCATAGGAGAAGGAGATAAAAGCCTTTTTTACATAAAATTTCACAATCTGAATGTTGTCCTTTTCTTCAATTATTTCCACCTTTTCAACGGATGGCATAAAAAGATGAAATTTAGAAACATCTGTGAGGACATCAAAGACCTTTTCAATGGGCGAATTTATCAGAATCGCTGCCATTACCCCTCCTTCCATTTCATTCCTGTCAATTGAGAGAATTACCGGTTTTCCGTTTAGAAAATCAGGGTTTTTTTCAATTTCCAGAGGTTCTATTAAAAAGATGAGGAAGGCTAAAAAAATCTTCATATTTCAAACCTCCATCTCGTCCCGGAAGGGGTGTCTTCCAGGACTATTCCTATTTCTTTCAATTTTTCTCTTATTTCGTCTGCCTTTTTAAAGTTTTTCATTTTTCTGAGCTCGGTTCGCTGTTGTATCAATGTTTCAATTTCTTTTATATCAACATTTTTGAGATTTGCGAGAATGGTGTTTGTCCTTTTGAAAAAATCTTCGGGTTCACTTATAAAAACCCCCAGCACACCGGATACTTCTTTAATTCCCTTTATAAATTCCATATAACAGCTTGCAAGTTTTTCCTTTTCGTTAATTGATGAGATGTAAGATAGAGTATCAAACACAATTCCTATTGCCCGGGCAGTGTTAAAATCATCATCCATGGCAGCTGTGAATCTGCTTATGAACGAATTCACATAATTGTCCATACATGGGACATTGACGCAGACATCTTTTAGTTTTTCTTTTATCTGAAGGAGGGTGCTATAAAATTTTGTGAGCCCCCTCCATGCTTCTTTCAATCCTTCTTCAGAAAAGTCAAGAGGACTTCTGTAGTGTTTTGAGAGGAGGAAGAATCTTAAAACCTCAGGGTCTGTTTTTTTAAGCACATCTCTAATGGTAAAAAAAAGTCCTGTGGATTTTGACATCTTTTCCTTATTTATGTTTACAAATCCGTTGTGGAGCCAGTATTTGACATATCTTTGTCCAAATGCGCATTCAGCCTGTGCAATTTCGTTTTCGTGATGGGGAAATATGAGGTCCATTCCTCCGCCATGTATGTCAAAACTTTTGCCGAGATACTTTGTGCTCATGACAGTGCATTCTATGTGCCAGCCAGGTCTTCCTCTTCCCCAGGGGCTATCCCAGCCTGGTTCATCGTCCCGGCTTTTTTTCCATAAGGCAAAATCCAGGGGGTCTTCTTTTTTTTCATCTGGTTCAACTCTTGCTCCTGCAAGCATTTCTTCGGTTGACCTTTTTGAGAGTTTACCGTAATCCTTAAATTTTTTTACCGAGAAATACACGTCACCATCAACCACATAGGCATATCCCTTCTCAATTAGTATTTTGATTACATTTATAATATCTTCTATATGCTCGGTGACTCTCGGTTCTACATCCGGTTTTATCATAAAAAGTTTATCAAAATCATTGTAGAATTCTTTTATATATTTCTCGGCAACTTCCTTCCAGCTCAGATTTTCCTCCTTCGCTCTTTTTATGATTTTATCGTCTATATCTGTGAAATTTCTGACATATTTGACTTCATATCCTCTATATCTTAAATACCTTACAATCACATCAAATGCTATCTGGGACCTTGCATGACCTATATGGCATAAATCATAAACAGTGACCCCGCATACATAAATTCCCACTTTTCCGGGCTGAAGCGGCTCAAATTCTTCCTTCTTTCCAGAGAGAGTGTTATAACATCTTATTCCCATGCCATAACTATATCACTTTTTAAGTGAAAAGTAAAACCTCTATATCCGAAACTTACCCCATCATTATGTGAGGATTTTAGAGGTTTAAGGAGATCCCCTCCCTTAATCAATTAAAATGCAGGTAAGTTTCAAGTTTTATGCCTGTCCTGAAACCCTGCATAAAATCAAAAACTATGAAATTTCCCGTTTTTAAAATTTCTTCTATAAAAAATTCGTTCTCTTGACTTTTGTTTTAAAATTTAATAGAATAAAACCATGGCAATGAGAAAGAAGCTAACAAGAGAAGAAATAATGAAGGCTTTTAAGAAGAAGCAGGCGGAGATACTGCTGGAATTGGTGGAGATGGTGGATGATGTGGTAAAAGCGAAAGATTTTAACGAATTAAAAGAGATAGTTCGGGAGCTTGCAGAGGCTCAGAAAAACACAGAACAAAGGATGAATGAGCTTGTAGAGGCGCAGAAAAAAAGCGAAGAGAGGCTCACAAAATTAGAAATCACCGTGCAGGAACTTATTGAGGCACAGAAAAGAACCGAGGAGGAAATCAGAGCACTTACCCAGGCACTTAATCGCACAAGAGAAGAACTGAAAGAGGATATTTCCAATCTGAGAAAGGAATTTGGAGGTTTCCAGAGGTCAATGTCTTATGCCTTTGAGAATGAGGCATTCAGGATGCTACCAGGGGTTTTGAAGGAAAAATACGGGATTGAGGTTACTGAAAGGTTTATAAGAAAGGAGGTCAGGGGGAAGGAGATAAATGTATTTGGAAGGGGAAGGATGAATGGAAAGGAAGTTCTCATTATAGGGGAGGCGAAGATAAGGTTTGAGGAGAGGGGGATGGATAGGGAGGAGAAAGAAAAATGGATTGAGGAAATTTTTGATGAACTTGAGGATAAGGTGAGGGCAGTTCAGGAGGAAAACAGGGGGATTGAGATAGTAAGAATTTTTATAACTCATTTTGCCACGAGCACATTTCTTGAAGAGGCGAGGAAAAGAGGGGTAATTGTGATACAGAGTTTTGAATGGTAGAAATGAGGAGGTTGATAAGAAATGGGTATTAAAAGAATTTTTGAGGCATTATTTATCTTAATAGCAATTGCGGGATGGAAAAGTCAATACAGTAAATAAAGTTTGTTGAATTCTATGATTAGAAAATTGTTTGAGACCTTTTTACAATTAACAAAACCCCTCAGGAGTGCCATCCTCGCAAGCCTGCCTCAAGCAGCTCGGATCAATCTTCACACATTCACTCCAAACTCCACCAACACATTGCCTCATCAGCGCACATCTATCATTGCCAGGCAAGCAATACTGCAAGGCTCCCTCAACAGCACAATACTCCTTGCACTCGCCCCTACAGCATTTGACAATTGTAGTGTTAATTGCATAGGTTTCAATGGTATCTCTTGCAAGGCATGTTTCATTAGCAGCCAAGATATAAAGTCGCCCTCCCGCTAATGTTTGTGGGGTTCTTTTTTCTAATATGAATATAAGGAACGGGCTGTTGAACAAAATTCCTTAAAATTGAAAATCCCTTCCTCAGTTATAAATCCTTTTATTAAACTGGCAGGAATAAGGTCAAATCCTTCCTCAACCGTGTCTATGCTTTCTCCGAATTTGTCCAGGCCTGTCATCACCCACACGGGTTTTCTGAGAATTTTCAATCTGGTGCACATTGCAAGTGAAGGTTTACCATTTATAATTTTGCCATCAAGTGTTACGCCGTCAGCTCCTATTATTCCACAATCAACACCTGAGAGATTTTCAATTTCTTTATCGGGGAGCAAAATTATCTTTGATGATTTAATTCTCTCTATATATTTTTTTCCATACGAAATATCCCCCCACCTGGATTCACACACGATGACTTTTTGAAGCGTCTCAATAAATTTTTTTAAAAACTTTTCTACGATGGAACTGTAACTGCATGTTACTATGGAAAAACTCTTAAGAAACTCAGCATTTTTTATTATCCTCCTGTTCCTTTTTTTGAGTTCCTCAATGTAATTGGCAATAATTTTTAAAGCGGTGGGTTTATCACTGTTGTAAAGAAGCTTCCCCAGCCTTTTAGCATGATTGGAAATTGGAAACATTGAGGGGCGGGAGCCGGAGATTGTTTTGACGAGTTCCTCTATTTTTTTATTTTCAACCCCTTCTGAGAGTATGAGCTCTTTAAAAGTTTCAACTGCAAGGATGGCAAGTTCACTCGCTCCTCTTTTTTTATCATTCTTTATAGATTCTATTTTTTTGATAATGGGTTCGGGAAACTTCAACCTTTTTCTATTTTCTTTAAAAATTTTCCTCTTCTGTAAAGGGCATACATGGCTCTTACAGCCCTTTCAGGGACTTCCATTGCTGGAATTCCATGATTATTCAGAAAAACATCTTCCTGCCCTATTATTCCCACAAAACAGGCTATTACAGGTTTGGAATTTTTAAATTTTTCCATAGAAATTATCAGGTTTTCGGAAATTTCCTCAAGTCTGGTAAGACCCTGTCTGCTCACTATAAAAATTATGCCTCCTACCTCAGGTGCTGACATGAGAATTTCAAATACATTCTTAAACCTTTCAGGGTCGGCATCACCTATGATATCTACAGGATTTCCTTTGCTCCATGTGGGAGGGCACACACTGGAAATTTTAGAGAGTGTGTCAGGGGAAAGAGAAGCAAGAGGCAATCCGAGTCTGTATGCCATATCTGCTGCAATTATTCCAGGTCCCCCGGCATTAGTTAATATTGCAACATCTCCAAACAGGGGAGGCTGATAAGCCAGGGCTCTGGAAAAATCAAAAAATTCAAGCATCGTCCTTGCTCTCAAGGCACCTGCCTGTTTTATAGCAGCATCATAGCCGAGGTCGTTTCCAGCAATCGCTCCTGTATGAGATTTTGCTGCCCGGGCTCCTATTTCACTAACCCCGGCTTTCAGGATAACTACTGGTTTTTTTTCTGTCACTTCTTTTAGAGTTTCGTAAAATTTCCTTCCGTCTTTTGTAGATTCCATATAAATGGATATGCAGTTTACTGCTTCCTCTTCCGCAAAGAATTTGAGAAGCTCCGTATCTTCCACATCCATTTTATTTCCCAGACTTGCAAAATAGGCTATTCCAAAAAGTTCTTCCCTTGCGTAGTCTACAACCGAAGAACCTATTGCTCCGCTCTGTGAGATAAAAGCTATCTTTCCGGGAGGGGGTGAGAATTTGGTAAATGAAAGGTTCATTTTACACGGGGAACTCATTATCCCGAGACAATTGGGTCCAATTACTCTTGCCCTTCCCTTTATTAGTTCGTAAAGGGCTTTCTCCCTTCTTTTTCCTTCTTCACCGCTTTCTGAAAATCCAGCCGAAATTATAACAAATCGTTCAATCCCTTTTGAGAGTCCATCTTTTACGACCTCTATTACTCCTTCAGCAGGAATTGCGATTGCGGTTACATCGGGTATTTCTGGAAGCTCTTTTATGGATTTGAATGCTTTTATTCCAAATATGGTTTCTCCTTTTCTGTTGACGGGATAGATTTTTCCTTCAAATCTGTATTCATATCCCCTATACACCTCCCCGTAAAGCAGATTTTTTATCAGTATGTATCCCACTTTTCCGGGCGTAGAACTCGCACCTACCACACATATTGAAGATGGATGAAAAAATTTTTTCATTCCTTGTTTTCCAGTTTTTCCTTTAGTTTTTTCAATTCCTCCACTGCTTCAGGTGGTATGGTTGAAGCAGGAGGTTCTTTTTTCTCTTCCCCTTCGGTATAAAAGGACCTTGAGTAGAACTTACTGTAGCTCCATTGAATTCCGGTTTCCTTTCCCTCATCTATTATTTCGTAAACATTATTCAGACTCGCATCCACATAATCTGCGAGGTGGACGAGAAGCGCTTCTATTGTTTGTGGCTCAACCGGTGATCCTGCTTCTTTACTTCCATGATGGCTGAGTATAATATGTTCTAAAAAGAGGAGTTTTTTTGGAGGAAAATTTTTCAATTCTCCTGCTTTTTTCTCAAGAATAATAACTCCCTCAATCAGGTGCCCGAGAAGTTTACCTTTCAGGGTGTAAACATTTGGGTTTGTTATTTCAAGTTCACATATCTTGCCTATGTCGTGAAGGAGGGCTCCAGCGAGTGCGATGTCTCTGTCTATTCTGGGATAAGAACGGGAAAGGAATTTGACTATGTTTCCCACCGAAATTGTATGCTCAAGTAATCCATGTATATAAGCGTGATGAATACTCTTTGCAGCAGGATAATATGAGAACTTTTGCCAGATGAAAGGTGTTCGGAAAATAGAATTGAGAAGTGTTTTGAGGTCATTGTCTGTTATTCCCTCAATCAATTTAAAAAATTCCTTCGCCATTTCTTGAGGGTCTTTCTTGCTTACCGGGAAGAAATCCTTCAGCTCGATATAAGGAAGCGGCACTCCTACCTTTTCTATATTTGAAACTGCTATCTGGAGTTTTCCCTGATGGAGTCTAACCTCCCCTTTTAATTTTACAAAGTTTCCCTCTTCAAAGTTCATTCCGAGAACCTCAACATTATCCCATATTCTGGCGTCCATTTCGCCTGAACTGTCGCAGACCACGAGAGATATGTATGGTTTTCCTGTTTTTCCTCTTGATTCAAATTTGCTCTTTACAAAGAAGTAATCTTCTACTATATCATCTTCTTTCAGATTGCATAAAAAACTTCTCTTTTTTATTTTTTCCACTGACCGATAAAATTAAACTTCCAGAAGTTTCTCAAGCTGAAGGCGGAGTTCTTCTTCATTTTTATTGAGCACATAGGCGATTTCTTCGCAAAGTATATCTTTTATTGAATCAAATATGCTTCTTTCACCGAAGGAAAGCGGCTTTACCTTGTTATATGCTACGAGTTCCGAAAAAATTTCTGCAAGCTGAATGGGGTCAGCATTTTTTACCCTTTCTGTAAGTTCTTTATATCTTTTAATCCACTTCTTCCCGTCCTGTTTCACAATCCTTTTCTTCTTAAACATTATTTTCAGCATTTCATTTGCCACCTTTTTACTTACAGGTTTTCTTATTTGTGAGTGTTCAAAACTGTAGGCTGGAATGTATATGACTGTTCTTTCCTTTGCTTTTACAAATTTAAAAAATTTGACCGGTGTCCCGTCAAGCTCCCTTACTTCTTCCCCTTCTGGAATAACCAGACCATACTTTCCATATACCATTATTTCGCCATTATTTTTTTTCTTCCCCATGGGTTTATTATAAAAAATTGAAAAATTAATTCAAGTTTTTATCAAATTTTTTCCACTATTTTATCACGTTTTCTATTTTTTAAAGTTTCACCAGAATTTCTTCCTCAATGCGTAATTCCTTTTATTTTCACCCCTTTTGTAACATTTGCAAATATTACCAGCTTAATGATAAAATAAATAAAAAGAATGGAGGAGAAAAATGAAAAAAGTATGGATGGTGGGAATTGTGATTTTTCTGGTTTCAAGGGCAATGGCAGAGTGGGAGATTGAGTTGAAGTTTCAGTCAAAACCGGAAGTTCAGCAGTATCCTGATACCTCTGTTTACTATGTGGAAGGTGAAACCCTTTATTACTATGGTGGGCTCTGGTTCCTTTTCAAAGACGGAGAGTGGTATGAGAGCGAGTCTTACAATGGTCCGTGGAGAGAAACCAAACCCTCTGATGTTCCATCTGAAGTTCTTGATGTTCATACTATGAGATTTCCACCGCCACCTTCTCTTGAAACCGAGCCAAGGCTCGTCATCTTCGCAGGGACGAATGTTTATTACTGGCCTGAAGGAGGAATATATAGATTTGGACCTTTCTGGTATATGTATGTTGATGGCGTCTGGTACAGGGCTTCTTCATATATGGGACCGTGGTTTCCTGTGGGAATAATTTTTGTTCCCGAGCCTGTAAGGATTGTTCACAAAAAGAGAAAAATTGTTTACTCGCCAGGTCTTGTTGTAGACAGGGAAACGAAGGTTTATTATGTTGGGAATGCTCATATATACAGGTATGGAGATGTCTGGTATTATTACAGAAATGGAAGGTGGTACAGAGGAAGAAGTAGAAATGGACCGTGGATAAGGGTTGAGATTGTTCCCGATGTGGTAATAAGGGTTCATACGAGAAGGACGGGTGGTCCAGCGATAATATCTCCTTCAAGAAGGGAAGAACCCCCAAGAAGGATTGAACCTCCAAGAAGGGAAGAGCCCCCGAGGAGGATTGAAGCACCGGGGAGGGAAAAGAGAAGAAGATAGAGAATTTTTTAATGATATCAAACATCTCTAACCTTGTTCGGAAAAGGACGGGAAGAGCTATAAGGGATTTTAACCTTATTGAAGAGGGTGATGTTATTCTCGCAGCTGTTTCAGGAGGAAAGGATTCACTCTCAATGCTTCGTGTGCTCACAATTCTCAAGAAGAAGGCACCCGTCAAGTTCAAAATAATTCCGGTAAATCTTGATCAGGGATTTCCCGGATACAGGAGCGACATCGTTGAAAAATTTTTTATCTCTGAAGGATACACTGAATACATAATGGAGAGGTTTGACATATACTCAATTGTTTCTTCAAAGACAGAGAATGGAGATATGTTCTGCGCCCTCTGTTCAAGATTAAGGAGGGGGATATTATACAGCCTTGCCATAAAACATGGATGCAATAAACTTGCCCTCGGTCATCACATGGATGATGTTCTTGTCACATTTTTCTTAAACCTCTTCTTTGAAGGGAGATTGAAAGCCATGTCTCCAAAGTTCCTTGCCGATAACGGAAAGGTGACGGTTATAAGACCTCTTGTTTATTTGAAAGAAGAGGAACTCGCCATTTATGCGAAGGTTCAAAACCTGCCTGTTATATGCTGTGGATGTCCTGTATGCGGAAAAAGGAATATGAAAAGGGAGAGGATAAAAAAGCTTCTTTTATCCCTTGAAAGGGAGTATCCGGGAATAAGAAATGTAATTTTCAGAAGCCTTTCAAGGGTTGATAAGAGATTTCTTCTCCCGGATGTAGTTTTTGAGAAAAAGGAGGTCCTCTTCACTGAATCCTGACCATCTGCATGGCAGGATTGTGTTGTTGTGAAACAGGGGTTCTTCTTTCAAAGGGAATGGACTCGCTTTTTTTGCTTCCTCCCAGAGAGGAGTTTGAGGAATAGGGGAGTATTCAACTATCTTCGGATATGCTCCCACATCAAATACATAATCAATTGTTTCTTTAACGCTTTCAGCAGTTTGAAAGGGAAGTCCAGCCATCACATATACACCTATTTCATGAGGTTTAAATCCTGCTTTTTGCAAATTTTTAACGGATTTTTCAAACTCTTCTCTGTAAATTTTCCCTCCACTTTCTTTCTGAAATTTCTCCTCTGCTGATTCAAGTCCTATGAAAATGCTTTTTGCACCCGCGGATTTCATAAGAAATGCTATTTCTTCATCTATGAACCTCCCATGAAGGGCATTTGGGAAGTGGAGGTTGAAGCTCTTTTTTGACTCTGAAATCATTTTTAAGAATTTTTTAGCCCTTTCTCTGTTAAACAGGAAGGCATCATCGTAGAAGGCTATATCGCTGGTCCCAAACTTTTCAGAATTTGTAACCATGTATTCAAAGGCATTTTGAATGTCAAACTCCTGAAATCTGAAGAGGAGGGGAGAGGCGCAGTAGGAGCATCTAAAAGGGCATCCCTTTGAAGTGATTACAGGTATAAAGTCTCGCTTTCTGTAAAGAGAAAGGTCAGGAGTGTATGATGGGGGATTGGAAAGTTCCTTACCTAATATACGGGACAGGGTTTTTATATTTTTTTCAATTTCACCGACAATAAAAAAGTCTGCTTTCAGGTGATTCTTCGCATGCTCGGGAAGAAGTGTTATGTATGTTCCTCCTGCAATTATTGGGACACCGGGAAAAATTTCTTTTATGGTTTCAACGGTTTCAATTCCTCCTGTATACCAGTATGTCATCCTTATAGAAACCATAATGAAATCCGGCTTAAAATCTCTTCTTGTAATTTCAAATGCCCTTATAGCCTTTTCCTTTTGAACGCCATACCTCTTGAACCTTCTTTTAAACCATTTTAGAAATTCCGGTTTTTCAATCTCCGTTTTTTCATAATGCCCCTTGCCCATCTTCCTCTTCGGACTTTTTGCAGGATTTTCACCCAAAAAATTTTCGTCAAAGAAGACATCTGTAAGGTCAATGAGTTTTGTTTCAATTCCACTCGATTTGAGAAAAGAGCTTATAATTAACAAACCCATCGGCACACTCCACAAATCAAAGGCGGCAAAGTCATGTATCCAGGGATTAACCAGAAGGATTTTCATTAAGTCTTTATATAATTCCGGGGTCTTTATATTCCCCGAAAACCTCCTTTAAGGCACTTATTATTTCCCCCTCAGTCGCATAAGCCTTTACAGCTTTAAAAATATAGGGCATAAGGTTTTCATCACCCTCAGCAGCTCTTTTGAGGTCATCAAGAATTCTTCTAACTTCTTCGTTATTTCTTTCTCTTTTTACCTGCTGGAGCCTTTTTATCTGTTTTTCCTCGACTTCAGGAGGAATTTTTAGTATAGGGATTTCAATTTTTTCTTCTATCTGATATTTGTTTACCCCAACTATTACTCTTTTTCCCTCTTCCACCTCTTTCTGATATTTATAGGCTGCTTCTGCTATCTCCCTTTGAGGATACCCTGCTTCTATAGCCTTTATCATCCCTCCCATTTCCTCAATTTTGTTTATGTATTTCCATGCCTCTTCTTCCAGCTTGTTTGTAAGATATTCAACATAGTAACTTCCTCCAAGTGGGTCTATTGTATTGGTTACTCCTGACTCCTCTGCTATTATCTGCTGTGTTCTCAGGGCAATCATAACTGCAAGTTCTGTTGGAAGGGCAAGGGTTTCGTCCATAGAGTTTGTATGGAGGGATTGGGTTCCTCCCAAAATTGCAGCGAGTGCCTGAAGCGTAACCCTTATTATGTTGTTCATTGGCTGCTGAGCAACCAGTGTGCATCCCGCTGTCTGTGTATGGAATCTCAAAAGCCATGACAGGGGATTTTTTGCCTTGAACTTTTCTTTCATTATCCTTGCCCACATTCTTCTTGCCGCTCTAAATTTTGCTATTTCCTCAAAGAAGTCGTTATGGCAGTTGAAAAAGAAGGAAAGTCTTGGCGCGAACTCATCCACATCAAGTCCTGCTTTTATTCCTGCTCTCACATACTCAATCCCATCGGCAAGGGTGAAAGCTAGTTCCTGCACAGCCGTTGAGCCAGCTTCCCTTATGTGATAACCGCTTATGCTAATAGGGTGCCATTTTGGAACATATTTAGAGGCATACTCAAATATGTTGACTATTATTCTCATAGAGGGCTCTGGAGGGAATATCCAGGATTTCTGAGCAATGTATTCTTTTAAGATGTCATTTTGAATAGTCCCGCTTATTTTTCTTATGTCTGCTCCCTGTTTTTCCGCAACTGCTACATACATTGCGAAGAGAATTGCAGCGGGGGCATTTATTGTCATTGATGTTGTAATTTTTTCAAGAGGGATTCCGTTGAAGAGAATTTCCATATCTTTTAATGTGTCCACCGCCACCCCGCATATTCCAACTTCTCCTCTTGCTCTGGGATGGTCGGAATCATATCCCATTATTGTGGGCATATCAAATGCAACGGAAAGTCCAGTCTGACCCTGAGAGAGAAGGAAATGATACCTTTTGTTTGTATCCTCTGCGGTTCCAAAGCCTGAAAACTGTCTCATTGTCCATAATCTTCCACGATACATTGTGGTGTAAATACCGCGGGTAAATGGATATTCTCCGGGAAAGCCGAGGTCCTTCATATAATCTAAATTTTGAATGTCAAGAGGTGTATAAATTGGTCTTATTTCAATATCTGAAAGGTTTTTGAAAAGTTTTTCCAGCTGTGGGCACTCATTAAAATTTTTGAGCCATTCTTCATAGTGTTTTTTCAGCTCGTCTTTCATTTTTAAAAGTCGGGGCGAGCCGATTTGAACGGCCGACCACTCGCACCCCAAGCGAGTGCGCTAACCAGGCTGCGCCACGCCCCGCCTTCCTATTTTATATTCGATTTTTCTTTATTTATCAAGTTTTTACTGGGTTTTCATTTTATGCGGTTCCAGTGAAATGGCTGAAAATTACCTTCAGCTTCTGTGGAGAAGGTCCTTCTTAACTCTCCACCTCTCTTACTACTACATCATCTTTCTCGTTGCTCGGGAGGGCGAGGATGTAGCCCTTCTTTATACCAAAAATTTTGTTATACATTTTCAGGATTTCAGCTTCTTCGTCAATATCTTTGGAAGATTTATAAACAAATATGTTTGCTGTGCTTCCATCTTCAAAGATGTAATTGTAAGGATACTCATCTACTTTTTGACCTTTATAAAGAACTGGATAAGTTACCGAATGGAAATTTATTCCTTTTAAGCGTAGCTCAACACCGACTGCATTTATATATATTTCTTCGGGCTCCTTATAGTATTGGAATTCGGTTCCAAGATAGTCCATAACTTCCTTACCTGATTCAAGCAGGATTTCTTTTATTCCTTTTTTTGATTTTTTCCCAGGAAGGGCGATTTCATATCTCCATTTTCTTTCGGGTTTTTTAATTTCTTCTATCTCAACAATTCCCTTTGATTTATTGAAGTTTAGAATACAACCCCTTTCTATATTGAGAGAAATGAGATATACTTCACCTTGCATTATAAATGTCTTTTTTATTTGAGTATCTCTCTTCATCTCAACCAAGAATTCTTCTTCTCTTTTGCCCGGGTTGATTATACAATCCGCGGTCCTTATTCCTATAGAGTATCCCTTATATATAATCTCAATATTTCTCTGCCTTTCGTAAGGGATTTTATTAAGCCTTAACTCATGCATAAATGCTTCTTCATAAACTTTTTCGGTATAAAATGGTCCCAAGTGTTTCATCACTTCATTTGCCAGTTCCTCTATTTTTTCTTTCCACTCCATTTTACACCTCCCTTTTTAATTCAAATTTTATAACATGCCGTGAAAATTTGGCTACCTTTTCTTTATCGTATTCTGTAATTTTGTTTCCAACAAGTATTGTCAGGATTTGAAAGGAGCTTTTAAGATGTTCTGCATATTTTTTATCCATCCTGCTCCAGCCATCAGTAATTATTATTGCATTTCTAAATCTCTTTTTCATAATATGTCGTGCTATGCAGTTAAAATCTGTTCCCCCTGTTGTAGAATACTTCCCCTTTAGCAAATCCTTTCTTGAAATTGGAAATACCTCTGTGCTGAAGCCATAAATCGGGAAAATTATCCAGTTCTTTATGGCATCAAGGGCATAGAAGACATGTGGAAGGAAGTCCTGAACAGAGCCTGATACATCTGCATAAATCCTTATTCCTCTGGTTTCTTCAGGGAATGGATTTCCGTGATAAAGGACATTCGGGATATTTCTTGCGATAAAGAGAAAATCCTTTCTATCATAAAATGGTAGAACACCTCCTCCCCTTGAGACCTCCTCAATCCCTCCTTCTTCATCATCAGCCATTTCCCTGATTGCTGATAAAAGGTCTGCTTTTAATTTTACCCTCGCTTTTTTTATCATTATCTCCTCAGGATCTCCCCCAGCTCCCCATCCTAATATTGCTGATATTTCATCCACAATTCTTCCGGGTATTCTTACCTTATCGCTTCCTTCACTCTCCTCACCTACAACTATATCTTCGTATGCCTTTACTTCCTTTGAATGCACATTATTTATATGTTCTGTTAGCTCATTGAGGTAATGGAGGATTTCCAGTGTTCCCATTCTTTTATGATAAAGATTTATCATTTCATACCATTTTATACATTCTTCTTTTTTAAAATGGTGCGGTTTCATTTTAATGGGCGGCACAGCGAGAGAAACGAAACAACCACGTTGCTCATTATAAAATTTTGTTATTTCAAGTGGTTCTCCTCCTAATTCCTTATAAATTATCTGATTTATTACTATATCCATAGCAGCATTTGCAATTTCATGACCATATTTTTTGACTAATTTTTCTCCCGCAGAAGAAAGATGTCCAAGGATGTAATGTAGAGTTTCGTGGGCGAGCACAAACATAAGGTCATTTGCTGTTTTTACATAGGTGATGTAAAATGATGGGGAGATTTCAATTTTGATTGAATCAGGGGTGATTCTTTTTATGCGGGCAGTTGGTATGGTTTCATTGAAGGAGATTTCTATGTGTTTTAAGGCAGAAATGATTTCAGAAAAAAGGTAGAACCTGTAAAATTTCCATTTTAATTCCTTTAGTTGTTGCTTAAATTTTTTTTCTAAAATGGCCATTTTGGTTTGCATAGAAGCACATATTCGTTGGAAATTGTCCACAGGGTGCTGTATACTTCTTCGGGAAATTCTGCAATAGAGTTAGGGTCAAATATGTTTTCATTAAGATGATTTGCGAATTCCCTTAATTGTTCTTCGGAGATTTTTATCACAGGGACAGGTTCATCAACCAGCAGGAGGGTTTTTAATAGATATATTTCGTCAAAAATTTCTGGGAGTTTTTTCTCTTTTTTGTTCATAACCTTTTCAGGTGGAAGTAATTTGACCGCTCCAATAACACTGTAGGGAGGAAAGGGTAAAGGGTCAACATAAAATGCTTCTGTTTTTATTGCGGACCTGTAAGAATGTTCGTATTCACAATATCCATAATTTGTGTCAAAGGATGAGAGGAGAGGTTGGGGAATGTTTTTATCAAACTTAAGTATGGTTGCCTCAAGTGTTTTGGAATACCCTGCATAATAAAAGCAATATTCTTTATTTCTACCACATATCTTGGGAAGAACTTTTCCTTTTTCCTCTAACCATTTCCAGATGATAAAGTTTTCCACATTTTGCCTCATTATATAGGTGTGTTTTCCATATTTATAAAGAAATAAATTTTTCTCACCCCGAGGGGAGGAATAAAACTTTCTGGAGAGCCAGCGAGGTGAACCCGGGTATTTTTTCTTATTATATGAGGAATAATCTTCTATAAGGTGTTTTCTTTCAAATTCTTCCACATCAGCAGGCACTTCTCCTATGGCTATCCCTTCTATTGTTTTTCCCTTTACTTTGTATGTTTTCACATCTTCTTCGGGAAATTCCAGAGGACCAAGTTTATATTTTAACACCACTTCTACAGGGACAGGCACTTCAGATTGCTCGCCAATAAATACATTTTTTTCTTTATAAAGTAGTTTTAGTGCCCTCATCTTTCTTCCTCCCATATTTTTTCATAATTACCTCTTTTAAGTGTGAATAGGTTTCAATGGTTCTTCGGATTTTGTCATTCATGAAGGAGGAAAGTCTGATAGCATTTGCTTCAATTGTAGAAAGGGCAATCTCATTTCTTCTTCCTATTTCTTTTTCAAGAATACTAAAAATTTCAGAAGGCGAGAATGCATTGTCATGAAATTCAAAAAATCTTCTCTTTACTGCGGATTGGGGTATTTCATCTGTATAAAAGGGAAGGAGTCTTTCAAGGGTTGAAAATTTTTTTTCAATATTCTCTATACTTTTTATTCCTTCTTCTACCTTTGTTAAAAAATTCAATGGGTCAAGGATTTTTCTTATTTCTTTTACCTTTCCAGTGAGTTCATCCAGTACTTTGCCAAGGAATATCTCAAAATCTACTTTATCAAAGTCCTCTCTCTCAACCGAGTAAGGGACAAGGGATGGAACTATTGAGAAAAGATAGTTCGGCAGTTCTTCTTCAGAAAACTTTCCCTTCTTTTTCATCACAGATAGAACCCCCACAATTCCCCTTTTTATCATTCCTGCCCTCCTTCCATCAATAATCCATTCTGCCTCCTCTTCCTTTTGAATTCTGGCAAAAATTGTGAGGAATTTTTCTATGTATTCTCTAAGTTTCTCCTCCATTGAATGGTATATAGAATCTTTTATATCTTCTATAAAATCCTTAAGTTCTTTTCCGATTTCTTCATACGGTATTTGTTGTTGCTCTTTTCTACGAAGCAAACGGGCATCATCCTCTCCCAAATTTGAAATAACCAGGTTTTTGTCTTCATCCTTTAAATCAACAAACTGCGGAAACCATATAATGAAAGCAAACCTTCCTGCAAGGGCAGGGTCAAGAGTCTTTGCACCAGGATAATAGGGTGGGTTCATCGCTCCAAAGACATAATGAAGATTAGGAAGTTCCTTTCCCATTATTCTTCTTGACCTTATTACCTCCAGCCATTTGTTCTGCATCTGATAGTTCGCCCTTGATATTTCATCTATTAACACAAATTCCTTATCGTGGAGAGATATAGGGGTAGCGACATAATCTACCGTTCCTTTTTCTAAGCTGTATGGATTGGGAAATCCGAGGACATCCTCAAACAGAGCCTTTGAAGCATCGTATGCAATGAATTTTAACCCCATTGCCTTAGCAAGCCTTTCACACAGCATTGTTTTTGCAGTTCCATGGGGTCCTACAAATAAAACAGGGTCCCCTGTGACTAAACCCGCGAGGATAAAGTCCTCTATTTCATCGCATCCATAAACTCCAAGCCTTCTTAAAAATCCCTCCATTTTCTCCTCCTTAAATTTATTTTTTGGGATTTTTTTCATTATTCCTATTATATCATATTTTGAGGTGGTTGTCAAGTTTTTTCGTAATCTTCAGGGTCAAGTTAAAAAATAATAGGATAAAAGAATGAAATCCATGAATAAAAAACTATGCATAATTTAGGAGTTGTTAAGCATTATTAAAGTAATAAATTAAATTTTTATTGAAGGGGAAAATTGTGAAATAAATTTACAATTTTTGTCAGTTTTTGGTCTTTTAAATGAACCATTGTTCCATTTTTAATGGACATCAAAAAATTTTGCGTAGAAACTTTATGAGTGTTCATATTAAAGGTTGATGATTTGTCATTAGAAAATTCAATCCCTATCACTACAACCCTTTACAGGACATCCATTTTATACGCGGGTTCTAAGCTCCTTGTTCCGAGGGGACTTATGGGAATGGAGGTTATTGAAATCAGGTAAGGAAGCACTGTTCATCCTGGGAAAATAGATTGTTCTCCATTGAATAAACTCCTGCTCTGCATCCAATACATTCATTAAAGAAGAAACATTTTGAACATTTCCCTTTTAGATTTTTTTCTATTTCTTTTCTAAAATTTTCTATCCTCTCCTTTATATTCTTCGTCCATAATGCATTCCCTATTTTTACGGGAAGCCTTCTGCACGGATAAATGCTTCCATCAGGCATCAATGCGAAAGTATTTCCAATTTCACAAAGTGCCCCAGAAACCTCTTCATTTTCAAAATCAAGGTAGAACGCTCTGAATTTTGCCAGTTCCTTAATGTCTTCAATCAAAAAATACTCCCTTATGAACTCAACGATGAACTTCCACTCTTCCTTTTTCAGATAATGTTCCTTTAACTTTATACCATTTCCGAGAGGAACAAATCTTTCAATAATCAATCCATCACCATACCTTCTCGCAAATTCATAAACATCTTCAATTTCTTTATAATTATAACTACCAGCTGTCCACATTATTATCTTTTTTATCCCCTCAATTTTTTCCATGTTTTTACGGACTGTGTTTAAACATCCTTTTCCCCTTATGAAATCGTTTGATTTTATCCCTTCAATTGATACCTTTATCCCTTTTAATTTTGGATATTTCTTAAGAATTTCAACCTTTTCCCGGGTCAGAAGAACGCCGTTAGTTATTATGTTAAATCCTTCCACAAATTCACAATTAGAAATGGTTTCAATTATTTCAAAAAAATCCCTTTTGAGAAAGGGTTCACCACCTGTGATATTTATAAAAATTTTTTGGAATTGTTCTCCGAGGTTTTCAAGTATTCTTTTTATTTCCTGAACTGGGAGGTCCCTTTCAGAAGAAAAATTGTCCTGATAACAATGCTTGCATCTAAAATTGCAGAGGTCTGTTATGTGCCATTGAAAGGAGATTTCGTTAAGAATTTTATCCATCACAAACTCTTTCCGAGAAGATAAAGAGAAAAAACGGTGATGAAAATAAAGAGGCTTGGGAAAATGACAAGATGGGGAGCAAAAAAGAGCAGGCTCCATCCCTCATTTACAAGTATTCCCCAGCTTGCAGATGGAGGGGATAATCCCAGTCCGAGAAAGGAAAGAACAGATTCTGAAAGAATGGCACCGGGGATTCTTATTATGAAGAGGGTTATCAGAACATTTTTAAGATTTGGAATTATATAAAGGAAAATTATTCTTATTGGTCCTGCCCCGAGGGCAATTCCAGATTCAATCATTTCCAGGCTTTTCAGCCTCATCACCTCTCCTCTTACTATCCTTGCCACAACTACCCATGTTGTCAAACTTAAGGAAAGGACAATTCCTATCGGTTTTCTTCCAAGAAACACTGTCAGGATGATGATTATGAGGAGGTCAGGGAAGGAGTATATGCCATCCAGAAATCTCATGATGATTATGTCAACCAATCCTCCTTTGTATCCAGAAAGGATTCCAACAGCAGTCCCAAGAAATAGGCTTAAAATGGCAGAGAGTGTGGAAATTAAGAATGTTATTCTCCCTCCATAGAGCACCCTTGAGAAAAGGTCTCTTCCCAGCTGGTCCGTGCCAAAGGGATGTTGAGGAGAGGGGGGAGAAAGGATTTCAGATATATTTTGTTCATAAGGAGATTTTTTAGCAATGTATGGAGCAAAGATACAGGAAAGGGCAAGTAAGGAAAGAAATGCAATAAGAAAAAACTTCATTTCTTCTCCCGCGGGTCAATGGCTCTTAATAGCCATTCTGTAATTATGTTGACTGCTATAAGGATGGCGCAGAAAAGAACTGTGAGCCCTACCACGGTTGTGTAATCCCTATCTATCACAGATGTCACGAAGAATTTACCAAGTCCTGGAATGGCGAATATCTTTTCAACGATGAAGGAACCGGTTATCAAATAGGCAAACATTGGTCCGATAGAGGAAATCACCGGGGAGAGGACATTTTTCAGGAGGAATTTTCCATAGATTTTTTTCTCGCTGAAACCGAGTGAACGGTGAAATGTGAAATATCCTTTTTCCATCTCTTCCCTGGTTCTCGCTCCAACGAGCATTCCTATGTGGGCAGTTGGTATGATGGATAGGGTGAGAACAGGGAGAAAATAATGGCTGAAATTTTCAAGGAGGGCAGGTGGAAAAATTCCGATTTTATAGGATAAAAGGAAGAGTAGAATGGATGCCCATCCGAAGGAGGGAAAGGAAATGAGGACGCTGAACAATGAGGAGATGGATTTTGATATACTTTTTCCCATTCCCTCAATAAGTCCGAGGACGATTCCCAAAAATAGGGAAAGAAAGAAAGCAATCATTCCAATTTTTGCGGAGACGGGAAATGCCTGTGATATTATATCATTTACCCTCAAATCCCGGAATTTCAAAGACGGTCCCAGATCTCCTTTGAACAGGGATTTCAGATAGTTTATATACTGGATGTGAACTGGCAGGTTCAAACCATAGAGGGCTTCAATGTTTTGCTTTACTTCTGGAGGTAATGCTTTCTCTGCATCAAATGGTCCCCCGGGTATCCATCTCAAAATAAAAAATGTCAGCGTTAAGACAATCCACAGGGTAATAATTCCCGCAAGAATTTTTTTCAGCATTCTTTATTTATAAAAGCGAAAGAAATTATGTCAAGGGCTCCGGGGTTAAAATTTTTGAGACAGGGATTCACGAGATAATTGTTGGTATTGAAGAAAAGCGGAATTATCGGAAGTTCTTCCTCAACGAGTATTTTTTGAGCCTCATCATAGAGGGACTTTCTTTTTGAAGGATTTTTCTCTGCTCTTGCCAGCCGCACGAGTTCATCAAACCTTTCACTTTTCCACTCCGTATGGTTATTTCCACTGGTTGATGTAAAAAGTGTCATGAAATTATCAGGATCGGGATAGTCTGCTGCCCATCCAAGCCGGTATAATGGAGGAGGGGAGAGTTTTATTGTTTGAAGAAATGCCTTCCACTCCATTGCCTCAAGTTTTACCTTTATTCCAAGATTTCTCATCCATTGTTCCTGAAGGTTCTGGGCTATGAGGTTGTTTTCTGGAGTGTAGTTATAATAAAGAGAAACCTCCTTTATCTCCTTTCCATACTCTTTAAGAAGTTCTTTTGCTTTCGCGGGGTCAAATTTGAGTCCTATGGATGGATTGTGTCCGAACATTCCAGGTGGTATCCAGGAGTTAGTTGGTATTCCGCTTCCTATAACCTTTACTAATTCTTCTTTGTCTATCGCCATAGCAAAAACCTTTCTCACAAGGGGTGAATCAAATGGTTCTTTTTTTGTGTTAAAACCCACATAAGAACCTCTGAATGCAGGAAATGAAAAAATCTCGTCTTTAAAAACCCCGTTTCTTAAATGGGATATGAGAAAAGAGGGAATGCCCATGTAATCTATGAATTTTTTCTTGTAAAGGGAGATTGCAGATGAAACATCGCTTACAACGAAGAGTTTCACCTTTTTTGAAACAGGCTTATAATAAAAAGGGTTTCCCTCAAGTTCTACGGAATAATCCCTCTTCCATCTTTTCAGAATAAATGGACCGGAGTATGCCCCATGTGGTGGATACAGCCATCTTTCGCCGTATTTTTCAACGAGGTCTTCCCTCTGCGGGTATGTGGACATGAATGCTACCATTGCAGGGAAGAAGACAATTGGTTCCTCAAGTTCAACAAGGAGGGTTTTTTTGTCAATTACACGAACTCCTATTTCTGACCCCCTTCCCATGTTGAAATCCATGGCTCCCTTTATGGGATATAAAAAATACGCATATTCAGCACCTGTTTGTGGATTCAGAAGCCTTTTCCATCCGTAAAGAAAATCGTCTGCTGTGATTTCCTTCCCATCAGACCATTTCGCATCTCTCAAATGAAAGATGAATTTTTTTCCACCGTCAACAGTTTCCCATCTTTCTGCCAGTCCCGGGAGAAGGTTCATGTTTTCATCAAATTTTGTTAATCCCTCCATTATGTTGTTAAGGATGAGATAGGATACGCTGTCTGTAGCAAGGGCTGGGTCAAGGGATGGAGGTTCAGAGCCTATTATCCCATATATCTCTCCTTTTTCCCTTTTTCCGGAGCAAGAGAGAAATAAAATCATCAAAATAAAGGTGAACTTTTTTGGAGCATGTTTCATATTTCTTTTTTCATAAATCTTTTAATTCTACCCCTTTTTCTCTTATTTCATATATCAGTGGAACCCATGTATCATTTTCGTAGGAGGAAGGAGATAAAGGCACTGGTTCTATTCTCGGGTCAATTTCAGAGGCAATCTCAAAAAGCATTGCACCTTCCTCAAAGCGGTCCTTTCCAAAATCGGGGGAGACAACAGCCACATCTATATCACTATCTTTATGAGATTTACGGGCGGCCTGTGACCCATAAAGGATGATTTTTTTTACCCTTATCCCTTTTTCTTCTATTGCCTTTTTGAATTTTTTCATTATTTCTATAATTTCTTCTTCAACCATTCAAACACCTCTTTGATTTCATTTAGGTTTCGTTCGGTAAACTCTTTTGTGCATTTTGCATAAAAATTCTTTTGTTCATCGGGGTATCTTGCCTCAAAATAAAATTCCATAAACCGAGCAAGTTTCTTTTTTATTTCCTGCGGTAACTCTATTGATAATTTACTTGCTAACAAAGGAAGCGAATGAGTATATGGCGCATGGCTTTTTGTATTTTTGACTACAAGTGCTTTAAGAAGTTTTTCTAATGCTAAATGTCCCATGAATAAGGCATAAGGATATTTTTCAACCCGAAACAGTGCATCAGCCACCCCGAGATCATACTCAGCACTTTCAATCCAGTAAGAGATGGTTTTATCAACGTCAAAGTCCATAGCCTTTCTCTTCCAATAATTTTTTCAGAACCTCCTCATGGATTTTCAGGTCTTTTTCTGTATAAAGGACAAATCTAATTTTTTTCACATGTTTCAGATTATCCACCATTGACAGGATGGTTTTGAAGGCGACCTCTGCAGCATCCCTCACAGGGTATCCAAAGGCACCTGTTGAGATTGCTGGAAAGGCGATGGATTCAATTTTATTTTTTTCGGCAAGTTCAAGGGCGTTTTTATAGCATCTGCTCAGCAGTTCTTCTTCGGGATGGTCAACACCGTAAACGGGTCCGAGGCAATGGATGACGAATTTGTTTGGAAGTTTGTATCCCTTTGTGATTACTGCCTCTCCGGGTTTTATTGGCGCTAAATTTCTGCATTCTTTTTCCAGTTCAGGACCTGCTGCTCTGTGAATGGCTCCAGCCACTCCTCCACCGGGTTTAAGCATTGCATTTGCAGCGTTGACAACTGCATCAAATCCTACTTGTTTTGCAATATCCCCTCTTATGCATTCTATAACTACATTTCCAACTTTCACCTCCATATTTCCTCCTTTGAAGTTTTTTAAATTTTAACAAAATTCTGGGTAGAGGTGCAAGTTCATCTGTATATAAGGATACCTCCTATAGTGAAGAGAAAGAAGGAGTAAAAAATCTTAAGTTTTTGTTTGTTTAAGAGATAAACCCATTTTGCCCCGAGCCTTGCCCCGATTATGGATGTTATAGCCATAGGGATGACTGCGTGAATACTTATTAATTCCTGTCCCCTTGAAAATTCAAACCATAAATACTGGGAAAGCCCGAAAAGGGAAACAAATGGAATCATTCCGCTTGAGTATCCTATTATGTGGGTTAAGGTGTAGTTGGTGAAAAGCTTTGTAAGGGGAATGAAAACAATGCCTCCGCCTATTCCCAATGTGGCTGAAAAAATTCCGGCAAGAAAAGCGAAAATGCCCAGCAGAAGTGGCTTTGTTTCTTTCTGCCCGTTCCCTTTTTCTTGCTGGAGCAATATGTAAAGACTCGCAATAATTTCAAGAACTCCCAGGGCTTTTTGAAGATATATAGATTTTATTGAAATGGCAATATGGGCTCCAAGAATGGCTCCAATTCCACCTGCGCAACCTATTATGAAAAGGTTTTTTAGTAAGAGGTTTTTGTTGCTTTTAAAATGTGTGTATGAAGATGAAAGGGAGGCAATGAAGATAATGGCAAGCGAAGTGGCGATGCTTTTTTTGATTAAGTCTCCTGGCTCACGAAAAAGATAGAAGATAACGATAAGGAAAGGAACATTAATTACCCCTCCTCCCACTCCGAAGAATCCAGCACAGGCTCCACTTATAAACCCTGTTAAAAGGCACAGGAGGATAAATAAAATCTCCATTTTTCCATTTTACCATGAAATGAAGTTGTGTAAATATAAAATTGCCCTTTTATCTTAGTTTTAAAGCGATATATATTGTTGCTCTTCCCCTTTTTACAAGGAAGAGGACGACTTTTTTCTCAAGAGCCTTTTCAATCTGGGTTTTGAATTCGTCTACATCCCTGACTACCTTTCTGTTTACTTCAACTATAACATCTCCTCTTTCAAAGCCTGCGCTTTCCGCCGGCGAATTTGGAAGGACCTCTGTTACTATAACTCCGTATGGTTCACTTATCCCGAGTGATTCTGCCATTTCTTTTGTAAGATTTTGAACCCTCAAACCTATTTTTTCTTCCTCTAAAATTCCCTCCTCGGTTTTAGCAGTTACTTCTCCTTCCTCTGGCATCTTCCCTATTTTTACCTTCAGTGTAATTGGCTTGCCATCCCTCAAGACTTTTACATCAACGACTTTTCCTACCTCAGTTGATGCTACCATCGCTGGTAATTCCCTTGAGCTTTTGATTTCCTTTCCAGCAAAGCCAATGATGACGTCACCCCTTTTTATGCCAGCTTCCTCAGCTGGGCTTCCCTTTATAACCTCTGATACAAGTGCCCCTTTTGGTTCCTCCATTCCAAGACTTTCTGCAATATCCTGAGTTACCTCCTGGATGTAAACGCCAAGCCATCCTCTTACTACCTTTCCCTTTTTTAACTGCTCAAGAAGGCTTTTTGCAAGGTTTATTGGAATTGCAAATCCTATTCCTATGTTCTGAGGTATACCGGTGGGCGAATATATGATAGCATTTATTCCAACCACCTCTCCTTTTGTATTTATGAGAGGTCCCCCGCTATTTCCGGGATTTATAGGAGCATCGGTCTGTATATAGGCATCATAGGGACCTGTTCCAAGAACTCTCTCCTTAGCACTTACAATTCCTGCTGTAACTGTGTGACCGAGTCCAAATGGATTTCCAATAGCAATTACCCATTCTCCAATTTCAAGTTTGTCAGAATCCCCCATTTTTATAACAGGAAAAGGACCTTTAGATTTTATCTTTATTAGTGCGATATCCGTTTTCTGGTCGGTTCCTATTATTTCAGCATCAAACTCCTTTCCGCTTTCAAGGCTCACCTTTATTTCACTGGCTGAACTAATAACATGGTAATTTGTAAGAACATATCCTTCTTCATCAATTATGAAGCCCGAACCCAGGCTCCTTTCCACATGTTCCCTCGGAATTCCTTCAAAAAACCTTCTGAAGAATTCTTCAAATGGGTCTCCATACCATCTGAAAAATGGTGAGGGTCGGGTTTTGATAACCTTCGTTGCTTTAATGTTTACAACAGCGGGTTTTACTTTTTTCACGATTTCTGCAAAGGAGGGGAGGGTAGGGCATTCTTGAGGTCTTTCCGAGGGTGTTGAGGTTTTTTCTTCCTTTACCACATCTTCTTTTTTCTCTAACTTTGAAAGGGTAAATTTGTGCAGTTGTTCTGGATGGGATAAAACCGCACCTCCTGCAAATCCTACGAGAAGAAGTATCGCGCCACTAATTACTTTTTTCATCTTTTCACCTCCTGACTAATTACTGCTTTTTACCTCTTCTATATATCGTAGTTTTAAATCCCTCAGAATTTCTTTTAAAAATTCCTCTTCTTCTGGGGTAAGATTTCCCCGGGTTTTTTCTGCGAGCATGTCTATTATATCTATGTGATACCTTGCCACTTCAAGGTTTTTTAATGGTTCTCCAGTTGAGGGTTCAGGAATATGTCCCAGATTGACAAGAACAGTGGTAGCCAGCGAAGCAATGAAGGTTTTAAAATCCACTGGTGGAAGTTCAATCACATTTTCTTCTTCATCAAATTCTTTCTTTTCTTTTTCTTCTTTTTTTACTTCTTGAGGGACTTCCTTCTTTTTCTCTTCCTCACCTTCTTTTCTTTCTTCTACAGTCCCATTTTCTTTTAGTCTGAACCTTCTTTTGTCAATTATTTTTAATTCTTCTTCCTTTTTGTCCTTCGGCATGTTTTTATTTTACTCAATTTAAATCTCTATTCAATTTTTTCTGATGAGGCTTCCTTAAAAAGTGAAAGGGAAAAGGGGGCGTTATTTCTTCTTAAGTTTTTGAAGGGATTTCAGAATGGTGAGGAGGTGATTTATATCCTCTTTTGAACTTTCCCGGACTATTTCCGTTAGCACAGCAGAAATTTCGGGATACTGGGAAGAAGGAGAGGGACTCTGTTTTTTCCAGGGAAATAGTTCATCTATGGATACATCAAGGGCTTCCGCTATCTTCCAGAGAAACATGAAGGAAGGGTTCAATTTTCCACATTCAAGCAGGCTTATTGTTTTCCAGTGATATCCTGTGAGCTCTGCAAGAATTTCCTGAGACCAGCCCTTTTCCTTTCTCAATTTTTTTATCCTTTCTCCCAGCTCTTTTAGAACCTTTTTATCCTCCATGAACAAAAGTTTACGAAAAGGATTTTAAAATGTGTATCCAGTAAATTGGGAATTTTATAGATTTATACCAAATATATTTTCTATCTTTTTCCCTGCATAGTGTGGAACGAAAGTTTTGGTTATTTCGGTATTCCCGATTACTTCTTTAACAGCATGCAAGAGAAGAAATTTGTAATGGATTTTGAATGGTAAGTGAGGCAATGCGGGAAATTGCAATTTTATTGAAAATTTCATAAAATTAAATCATGAAAAAAGGGAAGGGAATATGGCTTTTATTGCTTATTTTTTTAGGATGTGCTGATAATTATGAGAGCATAATGAAAAAGGGCATAGAATTTCTGGAGAATGGAGAATCAGACAGGGCGATTGAAGAATTCAAAAAAATAGCGAAGAAGAGTAATTGTGAACCTCATTACGGGATATTTCTTGCAGAACTGCAGGGTATATTCTGGGACATAAATAATTTAAATGATAAAATAAAAAGTTTTCTCCCTCAGGAGTATGGGGATGTATTAGAGGTCTTTCTAAGAGAATCCCTGTTGCCCATTGAAAAGAGGTTAAGGGAGATGGTAGATTCATATCAGCAAATGGAAAAGTCTGGATTTTGCGAAATTTCTCTCACTTTTCCCCTCTATCTTGAGATAGGAAATACAATAAAAACGAAGATAACTTTTGGACAGATATTCGGCGAACTGGAGGCAAGGGGAATAGGATTTCTGGGATATTCACTTCTTGCTTTTCTGGACCTCATTTTTTCACACGACCTCAGGGCTAATGCAGTTTCCCTTTTAAACGGGTTTTTCAGGATGGATACATCCAGTTTGGTTGGAATTTTGAGGTCCCTTGGTTTTTTATTTGATGAGAATCCAAACTTTTTAAAATGGAATCCCGATGAAAATGAAAGGAAGAGGTTTGAAAGGGTTCCACAGGAGATTGGAACGGGTCTCGGGGCTCTTTACGGAATGCTTAAGATTATACAGCAGAGGCAGATTAAAAAGGGATATGTGATAGAGTATGAAGACAGAAATTCAAATGGTATGATTGATGCTACCGATAAAATCACTCTTAACACAGGAGGATATCTTGAAGTAAGAGGTTACAGGGAAGAAATCAAGCCATATTCAGCCTTTCTTCCTATATGGCTTCAGGGAGATATGCTAAAAAAATCAGAAGAATTCCTTGGAAAATTATCAAAGGGCTTTAAAGGAGAAGGAAATCCCGGAGAACTTTATCATCTCAATGAACTAAATGGTTTTCTCCTTGCATTTGGATTGGACCAGCTTCAAGATATAATAGCAATTGACCCCCTTGCATTCTTTCTTGGTCCCTATGATAGAAATAAGAAATCCTACCCGGACCCCCCATCTCCAAAGCCTTTGAGAGAAATCGTGCCATACTGGTATTACGACAGGTTTGAAAAGAAAGTGGTTTTAGGGGTTGAAGGGGAGGTGAAGCAATCACTTGGAATTTATACATATTATCTTTTTAGCGGAGATGTGCCGCATTTTCCGGCTGAGAACATAATAGTGGAGGGCAAAGAGGTAAATATATTTCTCTTCCCCGATTGTGTTGAGGTTCAAGAGTACCAGCCAGACTATGTGACCCTTTTTTATATGGCTTTTCAGGATCCAACCTTTAATGGCTCATTGTTTGTGAATCTTTCGTATATTAAATCCTATACCTGTGATTTCGTTTCCAAGCCCTATTATGTTGATTTTGCTCCCCCGGACCTTTATGCCGTGAATAAAGTTCTTGCATTTTTATTTATGAAATACGGAGCTTTCTTCCCCCACTGAAATGTCAGAACCTTTATATAAAAGGGTAAAGCTCCAGTGCGGAAAGATTACTTTGAACCTTGAATTTTATGAACATCCACAGGCAGAAGCAGTTATTATTTTCCTGCCAGGAACTGGATGTTCTGCTTCATTCTATCATCCATTTCTTCAGACACTTTCCTGGAAGGGTTATACGCTCATTGGATTGGACCCCAGGGGTCATGGACTGAGCACAGGCGAAAGAGGGGATTGGAGTGTGGAAGAGGTTTTTGAGGATATAAAGGCAGTAAAAACTACTATTCAAAAAGAAATTCCAGTTGGAATAATGGGTTCAAGCCAGGGAGGCTTTCTCGCATTTTATGCAATCCATGAAATTGACGGTTTTTCCTTCGCAATATGCCATAATGGAGGTTATCTTTCAGAACTCTTTTTAACAAAAACCATTATGTTTAAATTTTTTGAAAAATTTGCCCGTAGATTTCCATCTATCAAGGTTCCTCACCTTCATGTCAACTGGAGGTATGTTTTTAAAGAAAGAAAAAAACTAAACTGGCTTTTTAAAAATCCCCTTTTCGTGTCAAGATATTCCCTGAGAGCCCTTTACCCCCTTTTTACTTATTCTCCAGAGAATCCTCCAAAATGTCCTGTCCTTTTAATAACAGGGGAAAGGGAGTATGTTGTTCCGAACTTTATTCCTAAAAGGGCAAAAAAGAAATGGAACGAATTTATAACATATCATGAGATTAAGGGTGCAGGACATATGCTTCCACTTGAGTATACAGAAAGAACGATAATAGCAATAAATGAGTGGTTAAAAAGCAAAATTTTAAAACATAAGTTTACATAAAGTAATCACAATAGAGTTATTTTCATTTTTTGTAATTTTTTCAAAAATGGTCAAATTTGTGACACTTTTTCATTTTGCTTGACCAGAAATAAAAAATAATTTATGGAATAAAAGTTGTATTTTAAGGGAGAGATGAAAAGCCTGGAAGTGAAAGGAAGAGGAATTCTCATTATAGATGACCAGAGTGAGGTTAGGAGATGGATTGTTGAAACTTTGAGAGAAAAAGGCATCTTTACAAAATTTTATGAAGCAAGTGATGGGATGGAGGGTTTTAAAATACTGAACTCCCACGATGATATTGATTTAATTATATGTGACCTTGTAATGGAAAAGTTTGATGGTATAAAATTTCTAACCCTTGTTTCAAACACACCAAAGAAGAAAGATATCCCTATAATAATGCTCACCTCAGTTGACAAAATTGAGGATAAGGTGAAGGCACTGGAATCAGGAGCCCAGGATTACATAACAAAACCTATTGACCCGAGGGAACTTATTGCGAGAATAAAGGTTCATCTCAAACTCAAAATAACACAGGACAGGTTGAATGAAATCAATCAAACCCTTGAGCATCTCTCCCGTTCGGACCCTCTTACAGGCGTTTATAACAGGCGATTTCTTCTTGAAAACCTTGAGGCAGAGTTTGAAAGGGCAAAAAGGTATTCTCTAAAATTTTCTGTAATTTTGATGGACATTGATAATTTTAAAGAAGTAAACGACAAATTTGGACACATATATGGCGATAAAATCTTACAGCAGGTAGCACAGATTCTGAGAGAAGAGCTCAGAAGGCATGATATTCTTGGAAGATATGGTGGAGACGAATTTCTTATAATTCTTCCAGAGACCGACAACACAGGGGCAGGAATGGTGGGAGAAAGATGCAGAAAGGCAATTTACAACGGAATAAACTTTGCAGATGAAAATTATCGCCTCACAGTGAGCATGGGCATTATTTCATATCCAAACCCTAAAATCATAACCGCTGAGGATATGATAAGGCTTGCGGATACCGCATTGTATGAAGCAAAGGCGAGAGGAAAGAATAAGGTTGTGATAGCAAAGTAAAAAAATAAAAAAGGCTTAAATAAAAAATAAAATAGGTTATTATTGAAAAAAGAGAGGTTAAAAATGGAAGTAAATGTCGGGATAATAGGTTTTGGAAATGTTGGTCAGGGAACTGCAAAGGCTCTTATAAAAAACAGGAGTCTCATAGAGAAAAAGACCGGCATCCGTATCAATTTAAAGACAGTTGCTGACATAAAAATAGATAAACTTCCCACAGGGTGGCTTAAAGGTGTGAAGCTTACGAAATCTGCGGATGAAATCATAGAAGATGAAGAAATTCAGATAGTTGCAGAACTTATAGGAGGAATAGCTCCGGCGAAGGATTATATAATAAAGGCTTTGAAAAAAGGGAAGAGGGTTGTGACTGCCAATAAGGCAGTTCTTGCAAACTACTGGGATGAGATTCAAAAAGCCTGTTCAGATGGAAAAACAGAGATAAAGTATGAGGCATCCGCGGGCGGGGTAATTCCTGTGATAGAATCCCTTGAAAAAAGTCTGGTGGCAGACGATATAATAAAAATCTATGGCGTTCTCAACGGAACAACAAACTACATACTTTCAAATATGGAGGAGAAGGAGAAACCGTTTGAGGTTCTTCTTAAAGAGGCTCAGAAAAAGGGATATGCGGAGGCAAATCCCTATTCAGATATCTCCGGGGAGGATGCAGCATTTAAGATATTCATCCTCACACTGATCTCGGGAAAATATGCTGAATTCAAAAGGGTCCATTACGAGGGGATTGATAAAATCATGCCGGTTGACTTCAAGTATGCCCATTCCCTTGGTTATACAATCAAACTCCTTGCAGTCTCTGACTCATCAGATGGAAAACTTGATATATTTGTCCGTCCAATGCTTGTTCCTCTCTCCCATCCCCTTGCCACACTCAAGGGAAGCCTTAACAAGGTTGTGATAAGGGGGAGAAATTCCGGAGAGACGGTTTATGAGGGATATGGAGCAGGTGGAATCCCAACAGGAGTTGCAGTCGCATCAAACATAGTTTCCCTTGCAGTTGACATAGCCTCAAAGGGAAGAGAAGTCCAGCCTTTAAAAAGGAACTTTCAGAAAATTCCTTTTAAAAGAGATGAGGAAAGGGTTTTCAGATGGTATATAAGGTTTGTTGTGAAGGAAGGGGTTGGAATCATTCACAAACTCAGTGGTTGTCTCGCAAGATATGGAATAAGCATCAAGGCAATTCATCAGGAGGAGGTCCCAAAAGCCCTTTACTCAAGGCTTCCTTTTGTAATCACTGTCCACAAAACCCCTGAACCAACAATTAAAAAGGCTTTGAAATCTATGGAAAAATTCCCCTTTTTGGTAATTCCTCCCCTCCTCATTCCATTCTTAGAAGCTTAACTACAATTCACAAAAGATTTCGTCGTTTTCAATAGAGCAGTAATATTCTTTTCCGGTGCTGTCTTTTATATAGACCCAACCATATCCATTTGAATAGTCTCCCGTGACTGCAAAGGTCTCTCCGTTCACCTCAACAACATACCACATATCAGTTCCATCAAAGTAACAGGCGATATCAACAGGTTGTCCGCAGACTGTTCCGCTGAAGATAATTGCCATTTCTTCGCCATACATTGAAGCCATCCACATCCCTCCATCACCGTCTATCACACATTCATAACCATCAAAGGAAAATGAACAATTATTGTAAGAATATTCAATTGTGCAACCGTTCTCACATTCGGGGTCATCAATAGACACATATAAACCTCCTCCATCAGGGCAGGAACATTTTGCTGACCTTTTTCCTACATCACAGCACATCCCGGTGTCCTCATCACAAATTTTTTCTTGTGGAGAAAATCCTCCGACAAAGGGTGTAGATGGTATGTTTTCTTCAGCACTAAGAAGGGCAATGAATTCATTTACCACATCATCCGCATTCTCCTCTGTGAGGGTTCCTGTGGGGCTATTTACCATTTTAGCCACATTCTTAGGGTCAAGCTTGGCGCCACCTCCGCCGCCTCCGCCACCACATCCTACGAGCACCATCAACACACCCGCCAGCAACACTTTTTTCTTCATAAAACACCTCCTTGTTTATTTTTGAGAGAATACACCTTCAATTTTTAAATGCAAGTAAAATTTAAAATAAGTTCTTATCTATAAATTTTCTCATAAACCTCTTCAACCTGTCTCTTTGTTTTTGAAATGTCAGAGGAGTTGTCAATGATGTAATCTGCAAGCTTTTTCTTTTCCTCTATGGACATCTGGGCTCTTATTCTTTTTTCACATTCCTCTCTGCTCAATCCATCCCTTTTCATAAGTCTTTCTATCTGAACCTCTAAAGGCGCATACACAAGAATCACCGGACGGAGCCACTGATGGATTCCATTTTCAAAAAGAAGAGGTATATCAAGGAGAATATTTTTTTCCATGGAAATAGCTCTCTCAATCTCCTCCATCATCCTTTCCCTCACAAAGGGATGGACTATTGAGTTCAATTTCTGAATCTTTTCTTTTGAAGAAAATACAATGCTTCCGAGTTTTTTTCTGTCAAGTTCACCATCTTCTCTCAAAATTTCATCTCCAAACTCTTCCTTTATCATCCTCCATGCGGGCATCCCCTTTTTGACGACCTCCCTTGCTATCAAATCAGCATCTATGATATAAATCCCTTTTTCTCTGAAAAGATTTGCCACTGTGGTTTTTCCAGTTGCTATACCTCCGGTGAGCCCTGCTAACTTTGCCAATAAATCACCCTGAATTTTTATTTAGCAGAACTTTCTTTATTTCTCTCCATAAAGAGGTTCTTTCCCCATATATTCCAGCTTTTGAGATATCCCAGTGCTGACCGCACCATAGGGTCAGAAGCAGGGTCAAATTTTTGCATCTTTTCCTCTACAGGCTCTTCTTCCTCCTCTTCTGGTTCTTCTTTTGTCTTTTGGCTTTCAAATATGATATCGGGCATAAGTCCATTGTCCTGAATTTGATAATTTGATGGAGTGTAGTAAAGGGCAGTGGTGAGCCTCAGTCCGGAACTGTCTGACAATCTGTATATTGTCTGGACAGAACCCTTGCCAAATGTCTTCTCACCCATCAAGACAGCCCTTTTGTTATCCTTCAAAGAAGAAGCGACAATCTCCGAAGCTGAGGCACTTCCTCTGTTAACGAGGACAATCATGGGAAAATCTGTATATCCGTCTTCATTGGCCTTAAATTCCATATTAGAAGATGCCGTCCTCCCTTTGGTATAAACAATAAGCCCTTTCTTAAGGAAAAGGTCACTCACCTTTATTGCTTCCGAAAGAAGTCCACCAGGGTTGTTTCTCAAATCAAGGATAAGCCCATTTATTGGAGACCTTTTGTAATACTTCTCAATAGCCCTTTTCAACTCTCCTGATGTGTCCTCCTGAAAGCTCTTTATCTTTATGTAAACATATCCCTCCCCGAGGTCTGCATCTTTTACACTTTTTATCTTTATTATGTCCCTCGTAATGGTTACATCAAAGGGCTTTGGAACCCCTTCTCTCCATATAGTAAGGGTAACTTTTGTTCCCTTGGGTCCTCTAAGCCTTTTAACCGCTTCCATTAGTGTAAGGTCTTTGGTTGGTTCTCCATTTATCTTTAAAATCCTGTCACCTGATTTTAACCCTGCTCTATATGCGGGAGTATCCTCTATCGGAGCCACTATTGTAAGATAGGAATCCTTTATTGTGATTTCTATTCCCAGTCCGCCGAACTCACCGGTTGTTTCAACCTCCAGTTCCTTATACATATCAGGGGTTAAAAAGGAAGAATATGGGTCCAGAGCCAGTGTCATTCCTTTTATGGCGCCGTAGATAATGTCCTTATCTTCCACTTCCTTCACATAGTTGTCTTTCACCAGTTTTAGCGCCTCTGAAAAAAGTGCAAGCTGGGAATAGATGTTCTGAGAGGAGCACATGGTATCTTTTAACAACCCTACTCCAAGACCCCCTATAAAAGCAATCAAAGCCATTATCCATTTCTTCATCTTCAACCTCCTTAAAAATTTTTATATATCTCCTTTAAATCCATCTTCTTCTTACCATATCTTATCTCAAAATAAAGTCCAATTCCATAGATGCTGCCTGTGTCTCCTACCTTTCCTATTTCCTCTCCTGAAAGCACAATTTCATCTTTTGTAACAAATACCTCGTCCAGATGGGCATATACTGAATAATATTCTTCATGTTGAAGCACTATAGTGTTTCCATATCCTGTGAGCCATCCCGCATAAACTACTTTTCCAGTTCTAACTGCCATAACTGGAGTGCCTTTTGGAGTTTCAATAAACCATCCTCCTTCAATTTCTTTTTTGTCAATTATTCTGGAAGCCGGGAGGGGATAGAGGAAATGGGGTATATTTAGAATTTCTTTTTCCGACAATTCACCCAGTTTATTTTCTATCCTTTCCCTGTAGGTTTTTCTTAAAGTTTCGTCATTTCGTAATATCCTCAAAACATCAGCTCTTTTTGCGATAGCAGAAATTGACAGGAGTTTTATATATTCCTTTTCCTCTTTCAGCTCTGATATTTCTTCAAGAAAGGTTCTGGTTTCCCTGTTTATTTCGTCCAGCCTGCCCTTCATCTTTGTATAATCATTTATAGCATCCCGAAATTCCTTCGCACTTTTTCTGCTCATGGTTTCCATTATTTTCCAGACTTCATACTTTTTCATATTGGTAGGAAATATTCTTTTTGAGGATGTATGAAACAAAACGAGCGTTTTTAAAGAATCCTTCAAAAGCCTCTCATCTATGGATATGATTTCTTCAAAGAGATTGCTGAGAATGGTAAATGTTTCCACTGTTTCTTTCAAAAACAGTTCCTCCTTCTCAAGGTCTTCTATATATTTTCTTATTCCGTGTAGGGCAAATTCAAAGCTGTCAATCTCCCTTACCGTCTGTAAAATTCTGTCTTCCATCTCCCCGGAAGGAGTGGAGATTAATAAAAAGAAGATGAGAAATCCGGCTTTCACACCTTCTTACTCCTCAATGCCAGATAGCTTCCAAACCCTCCAGCGAATACGGAGTATAAGAGAAGGTAAAGGAATTCTTTTAAAAATACTTCGGAATGTAAAACGGATTTCATGAAGATGCAGGAGGAAGAAGAGCCCAGAATTCCTGCAGCAATTCCTCTTATTATAAGGGGTATTTTTATGAATTCAGGGCTTGCTCCTACAAATTTCATTATTTCTATCTTTTTGTGTATGGAATAGATTGTAAGGTGGATAAAATTGTAAATGATGAGGATTCCTCCTATTGAAAGCATCATAATAAAAAATCTTCCTCCTCTTTTCACATACTTTATAAACCTGATAGTGCTTTCAACATTTTCTTTTGCGGAATCCAGAAATTCTATCCCGCCCACTTTTTTGATCTTTTCTTCTATCATTTTTATTTTTTCAATATTTTCAATCCATTTTTCATCAATGTATATTTCAATCACATCAGGCACAAACCTCTTCATCTTTCCTAAGTCAATAAATTCAGAAACAAAATTTGTTACCTCTTCTTTCTTAAGATGGGTCACACTTTTTACTCCTTCAACCTGCTGAACCTCTGTCAGGATTCTTTTCAAATCTTCTTCTGAGAGGTCCTCTTCAAGAATACCTACCATTCTGTAGGAAGAGATAAAATCCTCTTTTAACGATAGTCCTTCGTAAAACCATTTAAACCCCAGGATTAAACCGGAAACCAAAAATATTGTAAAAGTGGATGAGAAGAAGAAAAAGGATTCCTTTGAATCCATTTTGAAAGCTTTGTTCAACATTAAGGATATTTTCCCGATGAAGCCCCTCTTCATGAGACGATCCTTCCTCTTTCAAGTTTTACTATGTAACGGGCATATTTCAAAAGTCCTACATCGTGTGTAGCTATTATTACTGTCGTTCCTCTATAGTTCAGAGTTTTGAAAAGTTTCATGATTTCTTCTGCTAAATAAGGGTCAAGATTTCCTGTCGGTTCATCCGCGAGGAGGAGAGGAGGGCTGTTTATAATTGAGCGGGCAATGGCAACTCTCTGTTGTTCTCCTCCTGAGAGCTTTTTTACAGGCACATAGATTTTATGAAGGAGTCCTACTTCCTGGAGCACACTTCTTATTTTCATATCTGTATATTTTTTAGAATACCACAAAACCTCCATTGCGAGGGATAAATTTTCATAGACGCTTAATTCTTCAATGAGTCTGAAGTCCTGGAATACAAAGCCCATCTGCCTTCTGTAAAGGTGGACTTCGTTCTTTTTTATATTTGAGATGTTTTGACCCATAAACAGAATCTGCCCCCTTGTCGGTTTTTCTTCCATAAAAATAAGTTTTAAAAGGGTTGTTTTGCCTGCCCCACTTGGTCCGGTGATGATTACCATATCTCCTTTTTCAATTTTCAGATTGATATCTTCAAGGGCTGGAACATCTTCATAATATTTGTAGAGGTGATAAAGTTCAATCAAGGGTTTTTAAAATTTTTAAGGAGATTAAGTGCAGATTCCACTATGTGAGATTCAGAGAGCCCAAAGTATTTCAAAAGGTCAGAAGGTTTACCCGAAACTCCAAATTCATCCGGAACCCCCATTATTTTAAGGGGAACCGGAAAATTTTGAGAGAGAACTTCAGCTACTGCACTTCCCATACCCCCATATATGTTATGGTCTTCCACCGTCAGCATGCACCCTGTCTTTTTTACGCTTTTTATTATTAGCTCTTTGTCAATTGGTTTTACGGAGGAGATGTTTAAAACCTCCGCAGAAATTCCAAATTTTTCCTTCAGAATCTGTGCTCCTTTTATTGCATATGGAACCATAACCCCGCAGGCTCCAATGGTTATATCATTTCCCTCCATCAAAACTTCAGATTTTCCTATGTCAGTATTGGGAACCCCGTCTTTATACACGATCTCACTTTCTCCTCTCGGAAGCCTCATGTAAACAGGTCCTTCATACTCAATCATCTTTTTGAGAAGAGAAATTGTTTCCACTCCGTCTGCTGGAACCAGAACCACCATTCCTGGAATTGCTCTCATCACTGCTATGTCCTCAATTCCCTGATGCGTTGCTCCATCCTCTCCCACAGTTACTCCTGCGTGTGTTGCGACAATTTTTACATTAAATCCTCCGTAACATATACTCTGTCTTATCTGTTCCCATCCCTTTCCTGAGGCAAAAATGGCGAAGGTCGTGACTATGGGAATAAATCCTGAAGCGGAGAGCCCAGCTGCTATTCCCATCATGTTCTGCTCTGCTACTCCCACATTGAAAAATCTTTCTGGATACAGTTGCTGGAAGAGATTAGCCCTTGTTGAAGAGGCGAGGTCTGCTGTTAATACAACAATTCTTTCGTCCTTTCCAATTTCCTTGAGAAATTCTCCGAAAGCATCCCTTGGTGCTTTAAACTGCATCTTCTCCTAACTCCCTTAGCGCAATTTTTAATTCCTCCTCGGTAGGGGCAACTCCATGGTATTTTACCTTGTTTTCAAATATGGAAACCCCTTTTCCTTTCACAGTTTTTGCGATGATGACAGTTGGTGAACCCTTTAGATTTCTCGCCTTTTCAAAGGCAGAAAATATTTCTTTGAACGAATGACCGTCAATCTCAAGCACATTCCATCCAAAGGCTCTAAATTTATCCGCGAGAGGCTGGATTTCCATCACAGAGGAAACCGGACCATCTATCTGAAGCCCGTTGTTATCAACTATGCCGCAGAGGTTATCAAGTTTGAAGTGTGAAGCAGACATAGCTGCTTCCCATATTTCACCTTCCTGAAGTTCTCCATCCCCCATCAAAACATACACCCTGTAATTTCTTTTTGAAATTTTCCCGGCTAACGCCATCCCTATTCCAATGGATAATCCCTGCCCGAGACTTCCCGTGGAAGCCTCAAGACCCGGTGTCTTTTTTCTGTCAGGATGTCCTTGAAGAATGCTCGGCACATATCCGCGTGGGGACTCGGGCTGTGGGATGAGTTTTCTCAGGGTCCACAAGGCAGATTCTGGAAAAAATCCCTTTTTAGCCAAAACCGCATAAAGGGCAGGAGCTCCATGTCCTTTTGAAAGCACAAACCTGTCTCTATCTGGATTGGATGGGTCATTCACATCAATGTTCATTTCTTTAAAGTAAAGAGAAACAAGAATTTCCACCGCCGAGAGAGAACCCCCCGTATGTCCAGAGCCAGCCTTCGTCAGGCTTTTCAAAATGAGAATTCTTACTTCTCTTGCTATCTTCTCAAACTCCTTTAGAGAAGTTTCATCCACCTTTACCTTCCTTTTTTTCAAATTCGTCCGCAAGGAAATCAAGAATGATTTCGTCAAAACTTTTGCTTTCATCTATATCAAAAAGGGTTTTTCCTGGTTTCCTGGGAGTAGGCTTGCTTGCTTTTTTCTCCAGTTCTTTTAGAACAAGGGGATGGGAGTCGTATTTTCCTTCTAAAATGTTTTTTATCATTTCCTTGTGTTGTTCTTTCATAATTTCAGCTACCACTTCCTCCAGTTTTTCAAATTTGATTATGTCCCTGTAACTTGTTTTTTTTGTATCTATGATATTTCCATCTATAAACACATGGGTCACTATCACCGGATTTTTGAGCCCTCCATCTTCTGTTTGAACATGAAAAACTATGTTTTTATGGACTATATTATGGTTAAACCCTGGTAACATAATAAAATGGTATATCCATTTTTAAATATAATTCAAGTAAAGATTTTCATCCACAAACTTTTTTCACCCATTTTTATTTGAAAGATGTTGCATAGAGAAGGAATTTTTTTATAATTATGCAAAGGATGCCCCCGTAGCTCAGTAGGATAGAGCGAGGGATTCCTAATCCCTAGGTCGCGCGTTCAATTCGCGCCGGGGGTATTTAAGAATTTAAGTGCGAGAAAACGAGTTTTATTATTTATCCTTAAAGGAAAAAGAAGAAATTCAGCCCATTCACATTCTCCTCTTTATTCTCACCTTTCTCACCACTACATTCTTTGGAGCAATGATGGAAGGCGGGGACCCTTTGACCTTTTCCGGGTTGAAAAAGGGATTTCCCTATTCCCTTTCTCTTATGGGTGTGTTGTTCGTGCACGAAATGGGGCATTTTCTCACAAGCAGATATTATGGAGTTCGTGTGACATTTCCTTACTTCATTCCTGCTCCCAATCTTGTAGGCACATTTGGAGCATTTATAAAAATGAGAAGTCCTATCCCCAATAAAAGGATTCTTTTTGACATTGGATTTGCTGGACCATTTGCAGGATTTATTGCTTCAATTATTGCCCTATACTTTGGAATAAAGACTTCAAAAGTGGTGACCTCCACCGGAGTTCAAGGTGGAATTTCTCTTGGCACAAATCTTGCCATGGAGATAATAATAAAAATTGTAAAAGGACGCATTCCTGAAGGGCACGACATTTTGCTCGGACCTGTTGCATTCGCAGGGTGGCTTGGTTTGCTCGTAACCGCCATGAATCTCATTCCGGTAGGACAAACAGATGGCGGGCATATCTTTTATTCCGTGGCAGGAAGAGCCCATTATCCTCTGGCTTTTCTTTTTGTAATAGGACTCATAATTTTGGGCTCCTATGTGTGGCCCGGGTGGTTGTTCTGGGCTTTAATTCTTGTGCTTATTGGAATGAGACATCCTCCAGTAATCAATCCCTTCATCCCCCTGGACCGGAGAAGGCGTTTTCTCTTTTTAGTGGCTTTAGCAATCTTCCTTTTATCTTTTTCACCAGAGCCTTTTAAATTCTGATGGATATTGTAGAAGCAAGACTTCTTTTAAAAGCCCTTGTGAGGGATAAGAAGATTCAGAGGCATTCTATAATGATGAGTTACATAATGCGAGAATTTGCCCTTCTTCTGGAGGAGGACTCTGAAGAATGGGAAGTATGCGGACTGCTTCATGATATAGACCTTCCACAGGTGCTGTTAAATTACGACCTCCACGGCATTATAGCATCTGAAATTTTGAGAAACGAAGGAGTAAATGAGAAGATAATTTCCGCGATTATCAATCATGAAAAACCAAAGGAAGAGAGGACGGAGCCAATGGAGATAGTCCTTTACACGCTTGAGAAAATTATGAAAAATTTCTCTGAAAAAGACCTTCTTCAGAACATCTCTTTTTCGGAGGACAGGACTTTTCTGGAGTATCTGGGTATGGAGGAAGAAGAATTTATAGAGGCTATAAAAAGGGGAGTGAAAGAATTTTTAAACGATTATAAAGGAGGATTGGAAAATGAAGTTTGAAGTGTATGAGTATGTAGATTTTGGTGTTGAAGAGGTTTATAAGACCTACAGGGACAGACTTCCTGAACTGGTAAAATTTCTTCCAAATGTAAAGAAGATTGTAGTGGAAAAGAAAGAGAGAAAGGGCAAGAAAACCTACTTCGTAAACAGGTGGTATGGAAATTATTCCATTCCAAAAATCGTTCAGCCCTATCTCAAAGCCGAAGAGATAACATGGATTGACAGGGCAGTATGGGACGATTCCAATTACACAGTGGAATGGGAATTTGAACCGGTCTTTTTTAAAGAGTATGTGGAGGCAAAGGGGATAAACCGATTTGTGGATGAGGGGGGAAAGACCAAGATAATACTCAGCGGGGAATTTAATATTGACCTTTCAAATTATCCAAAAATTCCAAAATTGTTAAGAAGGATAGTTGTTCCTCAGATTGAAAAGTTCACTTTCGCACTTATTAAACCTAATCTTGTAAAGGTCTGCAGAGGAGTTGAAAAGCTTTTGAAGGAAGAGAAGGGCAAGGCTAAATAAACATACTTTCAAGAACCCCCGAGTAGATGTTTGCTATAGCGTGGAAGAGAAAGGGGAGGGTAATGTTTTCGCATTTTTCTTTTAGCAACCCGAAAAGTAGTGAGGGAAAGAATACAGCCAATCTGAACGGATGCGGAATTATGATATAATGTCCGAGTGCAAATAATATACTGGTAAGGAAAATTGAGGGACCAAATTCTATTTTAAAAATTTTCCACTTTTTTCCGAAATCCCTGTTGAACAGTTCTTGAATAAATCCCCGGTAAAAAGTTTCTTCGGGGAGGGCTGCAATAAATATATGAAAGAGCAGGGTGGTTATGAAATTTCCCGGAGAATCAAGGGGAAAATGGAGGAGAAATTTTCTCCCGAGAATTATGGAATGGAAGACATAAAATCCGGCTGTATAAAATGGAAATATGATGATGGATATGTAGACGCATAAAATCATACTGGTTTTTAAATTTTTTATTTTTATGATTTCCACAATCTCTTTATCCTTCTTTTTCACGGAATAAAGGGTTGGAATATAGAGGAACATAATTGCTGCTAAAAGCGGAAGAAGGGTTTTGAGGATGGAGATTTTTGAGACCTCAAGCAATTTGAGAATGCCAGTTGTGACTGCGAAAAAGGTAAAAGCATATACCGAATTCATCTTTCTTCCGATTCCACCATCTTTTTGAGTTCATAGAGTTTGTTGATAGCCTCCAGAGGTGTGATGGTAGCGATGTTTATGGATTTCAGAACCTCTCTCACAGGGTCAACCCCTGACCCAAAAAGGGAGATTTGAGCCTTTTCCCTTTTAAACGGAAGTTTGCCTTCCAGTTCCATTGATTCAAATCTCACGAGGATTTCTTTTGCCCTTTTAATCACCTCTGAAGGAATTCCAGCTATATTTGCGACTTCTATTCCATAACTTACACTTGAAGCCCCCCTTGCTATTTTTCTCAAAAAAATTATCTGCCCGCTCCACTCCTTTACGAGAAATTGAAAGTTCTTCACCTGTGGATAATCCTTTTCCAGTTCTGTTAATTCGTGATAATGGGTAGCAAAGAGGGTTCTCGCTTTTATCTTATTGAGGATGTATTCGCATACCGCCCAGGCTATGCTTATTCCGTCAAAAGTACTTGTTCCCCTTCCCACTTCATCCAGTATTATGAGACTCCTTTCAGTAGCATTGTGAAGGATGTTGGCGGTTTCATTCATCTCAACGAGAAATGTGCTTCTTCCTCTTGTTATGTCATCTGCTGCTCCTATTCTTGTAAATATTCTGTCCACAATTCCTATCCTTGCATAACTGGCGGGGACAAAGGAACCCATTTGAGCCATAATTACAGTAAGTGCGACCTGTCTGAGGTATGTGGATTTACCCGCCATATTTGGTCCTGTAATTATTAGAAGCATGTTCTGGTCTCTGTCCATGTAAAGGTCGTTGGGAACGAACTCCCCTCTTAGTTCTGCTTCAACCACAGGATGTCTGCCATCTTTTATTTCAATTACATCTCCTGTGTCTATTTCGGGTTTTACATATCTGTATTTTTGAGCCACTTCTGCCAGTGAAAGGAAACAGTCAATTGTTGCGATTTCCTGGGACAGGGCTTTGATTGGACCTACATATTTCATCAGGCTATCAAGGAGTTCATTAAAAATTTTCGTTTCCAGTTCCTTTACTTTTTCTTCCGCTGAAAGAATCTGTTCTTCAAAGGTTTTCAGTTTTTCGTTTACAAATCTTTCCGCGTTCACAAGGGTCTGTTTTCTTATATAATCTTTTGGAACGAGGTAGAGGTGTGGTTTTGTAACTTCTATGTAATATCCGAAAACTTTATTATATCCAATTTTGAGAGAAGGAATTCCTGTTTTTGCTCTCTCTTCCATTTCCATCCGGGCTATAGCACTCTTTGTATCTGTCAGGAGCTTTCTGAAGTAATCAAGGTCAGCGGATATCCCCTCATTTATTACATTTCCATCGCCCACCGAATTGGAGGGGGATGGCTTTATATATTTTCTTATTATGTTACTGAACTCCTCAATAAAACCCGTCTCTATTTGGGGAAGGTAAAATAAGTTGTTCTTTTCAATGATCTCCTTCAGACTTTTTGCGAGCTGGTCTATTTTTGACAGTCCCTCCAGTTCCTGTGGAGTAATCAATCTCATAGAAATTCTTGAGACACTCCTTTCAATATCTCCAATTTTTTTCATGACCTCTGAGAGCTGATCCATTATTCTTTCCGAACAAAGGCTTTCAACCGCAGACAATCTCTTTTTGATGTCTTCAACTTTTTTTAACGGATATCTCAACCATTCCCTCAGTTTTCTCGCTCCCATAGGCGTTTTTGTCCTGTCAAGAAGATTTATAAGGCTTCCTCTTTTTTCCCCGCCCGCAGATGAAAAGATTTCAAGGCTTCTTAATGTGCTGGCATCAAGTATCATAAATTCCCCTGAAAGATGGGGTTTGATAGCAGAAATATGTCCTATGTTTTCACCCTGTGTTTTCTTTACATACTCAAGTAGCATCCACGCAGATGATAAACCTTCTTTGAGGTTTTCTATTCCAAAACCGTGAAGCGATTTCACTTTAAAGAAATCTTCAATGAGTTTTTTAGCAAGAGGAGGAGATGGAGGAGGAGTTTCAGAAAGCGTCCATGTGCATTCAATCTGATTTTCCAGAAGCTTTTTTGTCTGGGTTGAATCAAGAAGAATTTCTTTTGGGGAAATGTTTATAATTGTGTTTATCAATGAATTTAGAGTTTCTGTTTCTCCGGCTCTCATTTCTCCCGTTGTGATGTCCAGATAGGAAAATCCCCATTTTCCGTTTATTTCTACCACCGATGCAATATAAGTGTTTTCGGTGCTTTCCACAAAATCCAATTCTACGGGCAGACCAGGTGTAAGAACCCTTATTACTTCCCTTTTCACAATTCCTCTGGCAAGTTTAGGGTCTTCAACCTGTTCACATATTGCCACTTTAAAACCGTTTTTGAGGAGTTTATCTATATAAGGTTTTGCTGAATGGTAGGGCACCCCACAGAGGGGTATCTGATTTTCGCTCCTTTTGTCCCTTGTTGTGAGGACTATTCCAAGAATTTTGGAAGCAGTGATTGCATCTTCAAAAAACATTTCATAGAAGTCTCCCATTCGGAAGAAAAGAATACAATCCTTGTAACGGGACTTAATTTCCAGATACTGTTTCATGGCAGGCGTAAGGTCTGAGATATCTTCAAACAATTTTTTCTGTTTATCCTCGGGCATGGAGATATTATATTTTAAAATCACTGAAAAGTGAAGAAAAAAAGGATTTTGTGCACTCCTTGTTGCTTCACATAAGGTTCTATCCCAAATCACTCCTGTGAGGCAATGCGACTTCTTGATAGATGATGAAGAAGTTGTAAAATAAGAAAAAATTTTTGGAAAAAAAGATGATAGACATAAAAATTCTGAGGAAGTCTCCAGAAGTGATAATGGAGATGCTTAAAAAAAGGAATATGGATTTCTCCCTTGAGAAGATTATTGAGCTGGATAAAAGGATGAGGAATATAAAAGCTGAACTTGATAAGTTGAGAGGGGAGTTAAACAGCGCTTCCAAAAGAATAGGAATTATGAAAGCAAAAGGGGAAAATGTAGAAGAAGAATTAGCTGCCTTAAAAGGGTTATCTGACAGAGTTTCACAACTTGAGGATGAATTTAGAAGGGTGGAGGAAGAACTCACCGAGAATCTTTTGAGATTGCCGAATATTCCTCATTCAAGTGTGCCGGTGGGGAAGGGTGCGGAAGATAATGTGGAAGTAAAAAGATGGGGCAATCCGCCGGAATTTGATTTTGAACCTCTCCCTCACTGGGAAATAGGAAAAAGGTTGGGGATTCTGGATTTTGAGAGGGGTGCAAAGATTGCAGGTTCAGGATTCACCCTTTATACAGGTCTCGGTGCAAGGCTTGAGTTTGCTCTTATTTCCTTCATGCTTGATCTGCATATTAAAGAGCATGGATATAAAGAGGTTTTAACACCCTTCATGGTGAATGAAAAAAGCATGGTCACTACGGGTCAGCTTCCGAAATTTAAGGAAGACATGTATAAGATAGAAGGAGATGATATGTATCTAATTCCTACAGCGGAGGTTCCGGTTACCAACATCCACAGGGATGAAATTCTTCCCGAAAGTGTTCTTCCGCTCAAATATGTAGCCTATTCTCCGTGCTTCAGACTGGAAGCCGGTTCTTATGGACAGGATGTAAGGGGGATAATAAGACAGCATCAGTTCAACAAGGTTGAACTTGTAAAGTTTTCACACCCCGATACCTCCTATGAGGAACTGGAGAGTTTACTGCTTGATGCGGAAGATGTCCTCAAGAAACTCGGACTCCACTACAGAGTGGTTGTCCTCTGCACAGGAGACCTTGGCTTTTCAGCCTCAAAAACATACGATATAGAAGTCTGGCTTCCTTCGCAAAGGACTTATAAAGAAATCTCATCGGTAAGTAATTTTGAAGATTTTCAGGCGAGAAGGGGCAACATAAGGTTCAGGGATAGCAGTGGAAGGGTAAGATATGTGCACACGCTCAATGGTTCAGGATTAGCAGTTGGGAGGACCGTTGCAGCAATCCTGGAGAATTATCAGCGGAAGGATGGAAGCGTGAGAATACCGGATGTTTTGGTTCCATACATGCACGGAATAAAAGAAATAAAGGGGTGAGAAAATGGAATGTAGTATAAAGGAAAACCTTAAATTCTGCACATGCACCTATGAACCATGTCCAAGAAAGGGGAAGTGCTGTGAGTGTCTCAGATACCACTGGAACATGAAAGAACTTCCGGGCTGTTTATTTCCACCCGATGCAGAAAAAACATATAATCGCTCCCTCTCCTATTTTATAAAGGTCCATTCAAAGAGGTAAAAGACCGGATTTCTGTGAACCCGATTGGCGGAGGGCGAAGGCAATTATAGAGAATTCTTCCATGGAACTTCTGAACGAATTTCTATTTCTTTTTCATCCATCCAGCGAAATTTGATTCTTTTTAAATGAATGTATAACCTCTCCGCCTGCGGACCACCGTAAAGGGTATCGCCAAGAACAGGATGATTTATATAACTCATATGAACCCTTATCTGATGGGTTACCCCTGTTTTTATTACCACCGATAAATGGGTATGGTCTGAACAATATTTTTCGGGCCTGTAGATGGTAAGAGCAGGATAGGGTTTCCCCCTGTAACTTGTTCCCTCAGAGACCACAACCATCTTCTTTTTATTTTTTGGGTGATGGGCTATTGGCAAATCAATCTTTCCCTTTTCTTTTACCTTCCCCGAGACTAAAACTTCAAATTCTTTCAAGATTTTCCTTTCCTGAAAAAGGGTTCTCAAATAGGAAAAAGTTTTTCGGTTTTTTGCTGCGAGAATTATTCCTGAAGCCATTGTGTCAATCCTGTTGAGTATTCCGCAAGCCCTTTTTGTCAGACCGAATTCCGAAGTTTGAGGATATCTTGCTCTTAAAAAATTTGCGATTGTTCCTTTCTCTCCAGGTTTTACTGGTTCAACAGGAATTCCAGCAGGTTTTTCAATTGCGAGAAAATCATCGTTTTCAAAAAGAATGGAGAATTTGATTTCAAAATCTGGAACTACATCCTCTATTTCAAAATCCCAAACGAAGATTCTGTCGCCAATTTTAAGGACATCCCCCTTTTTTGGAACCTTCTCATTTACCTTTACAAGCCCATTTTTTATGATAAATGCCGCCCTCCTTCTTGAAAGTCCCAGCTTTTCACAGAGGAAGATATCAACCCTGATGTTTCTGTCCGCAATAAACTCCATGCAATACAGTGCTTCCACACTTTTTAATATTTTTAATCCTACAGAACAAAGAAATAGAATCAAGAGGAAGATGTAGACACACACGGACATTGTTACCACAGGGAGAGGGAGATGAACCCTTCCCACCCTTCCCTTTGCTCACTTAATCTTCCCCCCTCTTCTCAAGAGGGGGGACACAGGGGGGAGATGAAATCCCTTCCCAACCTTCCCTTACGAAGGGAAGGAGCAGAGGAAACAGATCAGATAATTTCTCCCCAACCCTCCTTTACGAAAGGAGTGGGTAAGGTAAAAATGAAGAGATTTTTAATTGGAAAGGGTTAATACACGAAATTATTGTGGAGCCTACAAGAATCACCTCTTCAGCCTATAGCCTATTCTTCAGCCCCCAGCCTTTCGCCTTCAGCCTTTTAAAGAATGACCCCTTCCTTACAGTGAAACCGGCACAGCACCTGGTAAATGTGTTCAAAAATTATTCGTTATATTTCTATTTGATGGCAAAATTTTTGATTTTGCTTGACTTTTATTTTTCCGCTTTTAAAATTACGATTAATGATGTTAAATTTACTTAAAATTCTAAAAATAATAGATACAAAAATGAGAAGCCGGAGAAGGAGTGGAGTTGTGGTTTTATTTTTTCTTTTCTGCCCTCCAATAAGTTCTTCCTTTTATGCCGAGGTTTTAATAAGGATTGAAAATCCAATGAGGAGGAACCTTGAATTGAACGGGGTATCAATAGGCTATATTACAGGCTATTCAAAGCTTGGTTTTGAGGATTTGAAGGAACTGATGAAGGATAAGACTGAATGGATGGTTGAGGGAAAGGAGTATGCGGGATTTCTTGAGTTCTCCTGCACAAAGGCTGAATGCCTGATGGATTCCCCTGTCTCCTTCTATCTCTTCATAAAAGGAAGGAGGACAAGGGTTTTAAAACTGGAGTTCAAGTCAGTGGATGATATTTCAAGAATTGGAAGGGTTGATGGAATAACCATGAAGTATGAAAACTTTTTTGCTCAGCTCGGCGCCCTTCGTTCAGATGGCTCTGAATTCTCATTTTATGGAGATGGAAAAAGAATGGAAGTTATAAGGAGGGACAGGGTTGATAATACAGAGTTTGGAGTTGAGTATGAAGAGTGAGAGAGGAACATCTTACCTGGAATTCCTTTTTATCCTTCTTCTTGTTGTTCTTCCCGTATCATACGCAGTTTTTGAACTCCTTGATTCTATCAGGACCATGAGGATGCTCATAAGGGGTGTGCTTCTTCATCCGTTTCCATGATGAAAGGATTTGCAATTTTGATTCTCATCTATGTCTCTCTTTTAAGCGATCTGAGGGAAGGAATTGTGAGTAACGCTGTTACAATACCTGCAATTTTGACAGGGTTGTTTTTATCTCTTTTTGAAGGCGGGATTTATGGCTTTCATTCTTCCTTAAATGCCATTATTTGCTCATTTATTATCTCCATAATTCTATTCCGTATAGGTTTTATAGGAGGTGGCGATGGAAAGCTTTTTGTTGCAGGCTCTTCAATCTGCGGTTTTCCGGATTGCTTAAAAATTTTTTTCCTCGCCTTTTTTGCAGGGGGTCTTCATGTGTTTTTTGATGTCCTTTTTGAAAGAGAGAAAATTAAAGGAAGGGTCCTTCCTTTTTCTCCATATATAGGAATAGGTATTTTATGCACATGGGGGTTGAAATGAAGATGGATAAGAAAAAAATTGCTGGTCTTGTCTCAGGAATTCTGGGAGCCCTTTTCCTCTACATTTATACGGAGCATATAAGGAATATCTCCGGGGTTTCATCGGGATTTGTTGAGGTTCTCGTTTCAAAGAGGGAGATTGAAATGGGAGAGAGGTTGACCATGGACATCCTGGACCTCAAAAAAATTCCAAGAAAATACCTTTCATCTTCAATGGTTCTAAAAAGGGATGTAGATGCTGTCCTGATGAGAAAAGTCACATCTCGCGTTCCTAAGGGAGAATACATCCTCTGGCACATCCTTCAGGAGGATGCCTATGGAGGGTTTTCCGGGAAGATTCCTTCCGGAAAAAGGGCGGTTGCTTTTAATGTTGATGAGGTTTCATCGGTTGGATACATGATAAAGACAGGGGATGTAGTTGATGTGATTGGTGTTTTCAGGAAAGATGGGGAGCTCTATTCAGGTTTTGTCCTTCAAAATGTCCTTGTTCTTTCGGGACCTGTGAGGGGCTCCTCAACCATAGTTCTTTCGCTTTCCCCTGAGGAGGCTAACGCATTACTTCTTGCTTCATCTGCAGGGACCATATCTTTTGTCCTGAGGAATCCGGAAGATGGAAAGCCCGTTTCGGTTCCATTTCTCAGTTATTCTGATTTCTCGCATTCTTCCTTTGATAGGAAGACTGATGAGGTAATTGTGATAAAGGGGAAATGACTGCGTTTAAAATAATTATGGTCTTTCTCATTTCGGTTCAGGAAATAACGCTTAAGGTAGGTGAATCAAAGGTTCTTCAGTTCAGGGATGTGAAGAAGGTTTTAATCTCAGACCCATCGGTTGTAGATGTGAAGGTCATCTCTCAAAGCGAGATAATGCTCAATGCCTTATCAGCAGGAAAGACAACAATTACAGTTTCTCATAGAGATGGAACTGAAGAGGTCTCTGTGAGTGTTACTTCCCCGGAGCCAAAGTTGAAGGCGGTTCTTGAAAAGGCTCTTTCAGAGATTGAGGGGGTTAAGGTCAGGGCTGTGGGAGACAGGGTGATAGTTGAGGGTGAGATTCTTACCCAGAGCGATGCTGAGAAGTTTGACAGAATTATGAAGGGTTTTCCAGATGTTCTCGTTTCTGTTAAGAAGCCACAGATTTTCTTAAAGAAGATGGTTGAACTGGATGTAAAACTTGTTGAGTTTACTGAGGGAAATAAGGGAGAATTTGGTCTCAACTGGCCAGAATCTATTCCCCTTGATATAAAAGGAGTTTTCACGATGACCGATTCGGACAGGGGCTTTTCGTTAAGCATTGTATCCGGTCTTTCTTTCATAATTGACCTCATGGCTTTAAAGGGATTTGTCAGGATTCTTTCAAATCCTGTGCTTACATGCATAAGTGGAGAAAAAGCCCGTTTCACAGCAGGAGGTGAGATTCCTGTTCCAAAGTCCGGAGGGTATGGAACAGTTGATGTCACATGGAAGGAATTCGGCATAATCCTTGAATTCTCTCCGGTGGTAGAAAGGAAGGATACGATAAATCTGAGCATAAAGGCTGAAACGAGCGACCTTGACCCTTCAAATTCTGTGAAAATTACTGGCTTTGTCATGCCCGCATTCATAACGCGGAAATCAGAGACAACTGTAAACCTTCAGGAAGGGGAAACCCTCGTGATTGCAGAACTTATGAACATAAAGGAGAGAAAAATTGTTACAAAGTTTCCCGGACTGGGGCACATTCCAATCGTCGGCGAGTTCTTCAAATCAAGGAAAATGGAGAGGGAAAGTAGCAGATTTTACATCCTCGTGACTCCAAAGGTGATTGAGCCAGGGTCAATTGATAAGGAGAAGCCACAGAGCCTCCTGGATGAATACAAGAAGATGAAGAAGAAGCTCGGAATAAGCCTTTTTGATTGAAGATGTTTGAGGTAATTGTAAAAGGTCCTGATTTTGAGGAAAAAAGGAGGTTTGAGGGAAAAATTGTCCTCGGAAGGGGAGAGGGATGTAGTTTGAGAATTCCGTCACCATCTGTCTCTTCAAGGCACCTTTCCATTGAAGAACTGCAGGATGGATGGAGGGTAATTGACCTGAACAGCACAAACGGAACATACATCCATGGAAAGAGGATAGGTGAATTGATAGTGGATGAAGGGGATGAGATAAAAATAGGTGATTTTGTCATTACTCTGAGAAAGACCGGAGAAAAGGGGGATGATGAGATTTTGAGGGAAAACCTTATAAAGAGACTGGGGAAGGAATTTTCAGGGAGTTTTACAGAGGTTCTCAGTCTGGCAGGAAGGATATGCAAGGAGATGGGGTTGAGGGTTTCCGAGGAAAAGAAGGATGAGATAGCAAGGGATATTGGAGGTTACGGCATAATAACCGATTTTCTTTCGTCGGAAGAAATTACGGAGGTTATGATAAATGGAACACAAAGCATATACATTGAGAAAAAGGGAAAACTGATAAAAACAGACAGAAGGTTTACCTCGGAAGAGGCTCTGTGGAGATTGATTGACAGAATTTTGCTTCCAATTGGAAAGAGGGTTGATGAATCCTCTCCCTATGTTGATGCGAGGCTTTCAGATGGCTCAAGGGTTCATGTGATAATCTCTCCTGTTTCGGTTCTGGGTCCCGTTATAACCATAAGGAAGTTTTCCTCTGCTCCCCTCGGGGCGGAGGACCTTATATCAAGGGGGACAATATCAAGAGCGGCTCTCAAATTTCTGGAAGCCTGTGTAAAGGGGAGGTTGAACATCGTTGTCTGCGGTGGAACCTCATCTGGAAAAACTACCCTTTTAAACCTTCTTGCATCCTTTATTCCTCCTGATGAGAGAATTATAACCGTTGAGGATGTTGCTGAACTCCGGCTAAATCAGCCCCATGTAATCCCTCTTGAGGCAAGACCTCCGAATGTGGAAGGTAAGGGTGAGGTTACAATAAGGGACCTCGTGAGGAATACTTTGAGGATGAGACCGGACAGGATAATAGTTGGTGAGTGCAGGGGAGCAGAGGCTCTTGATATGCTTCAGGCAATGAATACCGGTCACGATGGCTCAATGACCACCCTTCACGCAAATTCACCGAGAGACGCCCTTTCAAGGATTGAAGCGATGGTTATGATGTCCGGAATGGATGTTCCGTTAAAGGCGGTTCGTTTCTGGATTGCATCTGCAATTGATATTGTGGTTCATGTGGCAAGGCTTTCAGATGGTTCAAGGAGGGTAATTGCTATAGATGAGGTTCTTGGGGTGGAGGAGGATGTGATAGTTATGCACGAATGCTTTCTCTACAAACATGATGAAAAGAAACTTGTTTTTACAGGGTATGTTCCGCAGTGCGTTCGGAAGATAAGGGAAAGAGGGATTGAGCTTTCAGAGGAGGTGTTTGAATGAGGTGGCTGGTTATGGTTTTGATTTTTTTTGCACTCTATACTCTTGGCTCCCATATTTTTGAACTTTATTACGAAAGGATAAAATCGGTAATCCTCAAAAGGGGATACACAGTTATTGCCCTCATTGCGGTTTTTGCCGTTTTGTTAACAGGAATGCCATTTCTCGCCCTGATAACTGGACTTTCCTTTTATCTCATTCCGGTAATTGTTAGGAAAAGGAGAGAGATTGAGGAGGAAAAACTTTTTGAGATTCAATTTTCGTCTGCTATGGATTCAATTGCCAGTTCAATGAGGGCTGGAATGGGGCTTTACTCAGGAATAGAAAGGGTGGCAGAGTCTTTTGCCCCTCCGCTTGGACCGGTTTTCAGGGAGATAATACTTGAGGTAAAGAAGGGGAACGAACTTGTTAAGGCGATAAAATCGGTTTCAGAAAGATATCCAAATCAGGAACTCATAATTTTTGCTGAGTCCATAGACATAATTGTCCGTTATGGAGGAAGCATTGCGAGATTTCTTGATGTGCTTTCGGAGTCAGTAAAAAACAGGATGAGGATAAAGGATAAAGCGAGGGTTCTTGCAACCCAGCAGAGGTTTCAGGCAATCCTCATGTTCTTTCTTCCATTTTTCATCCTCTTCGCGGTCTCTTTGATAGATTTTCAACTGGTAAAGGCTTTTCTTTCGTCAAAGAGCGGATTTCTCCTTTCCGTTGCGGGGCTTTCCCTCCAGCTCCTTGGTGGTTACATTTTGTGGAAGATGGTAGGGGGTGAGGTATGATGGAGATTTTCCTTTTTCTTTCAATGATGTCCGCAGGAATATTCTTCTTTGTGCTTGCTGAAAACCTTTTTGCGATTCTGGAGAAGATTGATTTTGTAATGGCTTCCGGGAGGCTTCTTAAAAGAATACTTCCCCAGAAGGTTATGTCATTCGTTTCTTCGCTCATAAGAGATGAATTAAGGGATTCTCACCATGAGAAGTGGAGTGAGGAGGGGATTTTTGGACTTTCTTCTTTTATATTCCTCTCTTCCCTTTTTATTACATCCCTTCTTTTTCCGGTTTTCATCTCCCTTCCGTTTTCCATTTTTCTCTTCTTCTCCCCGATTATTTACTTGAGGAGGTTGAAGAATGAATACATTGAGGAGGTGAAAAGGGAATTTCCACTTATTCTTGAAACAGTTGCAGTATGCATGCAGGCAGGTTCTGATTTTCTGACTGCAATTAAGGGAGCATCATCTGCTGTAAAAGGGAGGTGGAAAAAGGACCTTGAGGAATTTATAAAGGAGAGCATCTGGGAGGGAAAAAGGGAGTCAGCTCTTCGTTCATTTGCAGAAAGGGTGGGTGTTGAGGAGGTAAAGGATTTTGCAGAAAGGGTAATTTTTTCAATGAAAACAGGAGCAGGGATTTCATCGGCAATTCAGGATATAGCCCAGGAGATGAGGAGGAAATATTTTGAAGGGATTGAGGAAAGGGCTATGAAACTTCCCCAGAAAATGATATTTCCCCTGCTTTTGATTTTTATTTCGGTTTTCATTTACATCCTTGGTCCCGTGCTTGTGGGAATAAAAATGGAGGTTATAAGATGAAGGATTTATTTTTGAGGGTTCTTTTGAGCTGCGCCCTTCTTCCTCCGGGAAGGATTTACCTGTTTTACAAAGGAGAAAAGGCAAAAGCGGTTGCAGATTATCTTAAAGAGAACTGCGAAAATCAATTTGTTGAAGAAATCCAGAGAACCATTGAAATTCCAGAGGATGAAATTAAAGAAATGAAGCTTCTCCTTTCAGCAGGAAAAGAAGCCTTTGAGGCAGTTGAGTTTGAAAAGGCTATCCAGAATATAGAAAGTGCACTTGCTCTCTTCAGGAAGAACATGGTTTTTATGAGGGATTTCAAAGATGTGATAACTCCGATTGCCATTCTCGGAATATGTTATTTAGCCCTTGACAAAAAGGATGAGGCGCTCAAAACCTTTAAATACCTTCTTTCAATAAGACCGGACTACAAACCTTCAGAAGCCCTTTTTCCTCCATCGGCAATGGAGATGTTTTTGAAGGCTAAAAAGGAGATGAGGGAATTTGAGTTTTTCTTCACCACCTTTCCTGAGGGGGCTACTGTATTTATTGATGGAAGGAAGAAGGGAATAACCCCTTACTCGGAAAAGAAAATGCCAGAAGGAACACATCTCATAACCGCATATCTTCAGGGTTATAAGGAATTCAGGGAGGTGATAAACATTACCAAAAATGAGAACCTTTCTGTGATCCTTGAAAGAACGAAGGTTTTCGTTCCTGAGGCATGGTGGGAGATGGCTCCTGATGAACTCATTAAAATATGTAAAGGAGGATGTCCATCTCCCTCCCTTTTTCTCTATTCCTATCCGGAAAATGCTTCAGAGATTACAGGCGTTTTTTATTCTGAAGAAAAATCTTCTTTTTCAGCAATGAAAATTGAAGAGATAAGTTTTCCAGTGAGTATCTCATCCTTTATCACCTCCATTTTTGAAGAAAAGAAACCGAAGGTTGAGGAGAAAAAAATCCTCATTGATTTAAAAAAGGAAGAAGAGGAAGGGGGTAGTTCAAAATGGTATCTATGGGTAGGTCTTGGAATTCTATCCGCTGGCTGCGGTGTTGGAATTTATTTCGGAACAAGGAATGAGGAAAAAAGTTTCAGGTTTTTGATTACATGGTAGGAGGTTTGCCATGAAAGTATTTCTGTTAGTCCTTTTTATGGTCGGAGTTGAAGGGGAGGTGATTCCGGGAGGCGGGGAGAGGACCTCAGGAGAATATACAATAAAACATGACAGAATCACAATCATGCCATCAGGTGAAGCAAGGAGTAGAGCATACACTGCTTTGAGCGGTTCAAGGAGATTTCTTGAATCTGCTACGCCCGTAATATATTTTGTCGTTCCATCCGAGGTAGAAAAGAATAAAATCCTTGAGGTAGGAATAGCTGGAGATGGTTTTCTTTCTTATCCTTCTCCTCCGAGCCTCTTCATAGGAAACAGGCAGATAAGGGATTTGAGGATTTTCGGCTCATCCTCAATCCTGTGGACCTATCCCGGGGATATGTCGGAGGGAATTTACGATGTTAAGGTGGTAAATAACGATGGAAAATATGCAATAAAAAAGGGTGGTTTCAGGGTAAAAGAACCTTCTATGGAGCTTTACAGGGTTATTCCATCAAGCATTTTTGAGGGTGAAAATGGAAATTTTGTCCTGACCGGTAAGAACTTTAAGGAAGGAATAACTGTAGCTCTTGGTTCATATCCGACGAGTGTGTCAAAGGTTTCAGAAACATCGGTTGAATTCTCTGTATCAGGGCTTGAAAAGGGAATCTACGACCTTTATGCCTTCAGTCCGGATGGTATATCCGCATCTATAAAATCTGCAGTTCAGGTTGTGAGAAGAAGTAGATACACAACTGTTGAAAGAGAAGGGTGCGGATGTTATGAGGGAAGTCCATCAGGGATTTTTTCATTCATCCCTCTTTTTATTCTCTTCCTGATTCGCAGAAAGAGACTTCTTCCCTTGTTTTTAATCCTCCTTTTATCCTGCGGAGGTAAAAATGTGACTCCGGAAGTTCATGAAAATTCACCTCCCGTTGCTGAAGCAGGAGAGATGAAGGAGGTTAAACTTTACGAGTGGATTCGTCTTGATGGAAAGGCTTCAACAGACCCTGATGGCGATGAACTTGAGTTTATGTGGTCCATGAAGAAAGTTCCGGATGACGCAGTTTATTATCTCTTTGACGCAAAGACCGCGGAGCCCCTTTTCATGGCAGAAAGCCCGGGAGAGTATGAGGTTGAGCTTATAGTTTCTGACGGAAGTTTGAAAAGCATGCCCGATTATGTGACTATAACAGTGAAAGGTGAGGGAGAGGTTCCTGTTGCCCATGCCTCTCTGATGGCAGAGGGAATTGGTGGCGTTCTTCAGCTTTCTGCTGAAAATTCCTTTGACCCGAATGGAAAGCCTTTAATTTATAAATGGGAATTTATAAACCCTCCTTCCTGTCAGAGTTATAGAGAACTTCCTCCTGTTCCAAATCCTCTTATTCCCGTTGAATGCCCGAAGGGCACTCTTTACAAATTTGCCTTAACAGTATCTGATGAAAAATTTTCATCCGCTCCCTTTGAGATAACAGCAGTTATCCCGGATTCTCCTCCAGTCCTTTCTTACCTTGAAGACATAACCCTTCCATCGGGAGCGAATTCCTTTGAACTATCTGCAGGGGATATTTATGACCCTGATGGAGATGAACTCACTTGCACATGGAAGGTTGAGAAGAAGCCGGCGAATGCAAATGTAAGTCCCTCTGTTTCAAACGCCTGCACCCAGAGATTCTCCCTCACAGGTTCAACCGATGGATACTATGTGTTTCTCCTTCAGGTTTCAGACGGTGAAAGGGTTTTAAATCAGTGGGTAAACATTTCCGTTGGTAAGCCATCGCCTCCTTTTATTTCTTCACTCTCTGTGGGACAGAATGTCTTTCCTGATGGAAGTTCCTGGATTGCTGAGATTGATGTGGAGTGTTCAATGGAAAAGGGATTGTGGGGTGGTTCGGATTCCTTTGTTAAATACAGGTTTGAGGTCAGTGATTTTCCAGAGGATGTGAGTTCAACCTTTTTGACCCCATCAGAGGGATATATTAAGAACTTTTCAATCCCAATCACAGCAAGTATTGAGATAAGGGGAAAAATAAGAAATATGGATGAACCTGTGGCAAAGGGTAGAATAGCATGCCTTATAATAGGCGAGGAAGCAAATTATCCATTCATCTCTGAAAAATGGGAGCCCCTCATTTTTACAATTCCAAATTCCGTTCCATCTGTTCATATTCCTGACCACTCAATCTCATTAAGCGATGATGTCTTCCAGTATGCCATAATCAAGGCAAGGGGGTATGATGCAGATGGTGATATAATTTCATACAGGTGGTCAATCCTTTATTCACCGGATGGAGCAGTTTCGTTCATTTCTCAACCCTATTCAGATGAGACTGCGTTCTTTGCAGGATATGGGGAAGAGAAAAAGGGTGTTTATCTCATAAGGACAGTGGTCATGGATGAACACGGTGCGAGTTCATACGATGACTTCAGTGTGGTGATAAAATGAAGAGGATTTTGATAGCAGGATTTTTTATGTTTATTACCGGATGCGGTGAGGAAATCCAGACGATTCAGATACATTTGAAGCCCCTGTCTTCAGAGATAAACATAAGCTCTGCAGACCTTCTTAATTTTGAGGTATGGAGTGGTTCTGAAAACAAAGTTTTTTCGCATTCCATCACAGGAAGCAATTCCTTTGAGTTTAAAGGGGATTGGAATGATGAGGTATCAGTGAGCGTTGAGGGAATAAAAGGCTCAAATTCCATATTTTTCGGACTTTCAGCACCCTTTTATCCATCAGGGGTCAGGGAAAAAATCTACATTCCTGTTTATTTCCTGGATGAATTTGGAAAGATTCCCGGGTTTTCAGGAGTCTTTCCCGAATGGATATGCGGAAATAAGAACGGATTTGTGGTTATGGGTGATAATGGGGTCTTTAGAGTAGACCTTCTTTCTCTCAAAATGGAAAGGATATATGAAGTCGTTGAAGATGCCTGTGGATGTGCTTTTATGTCCGATGGAGTTCTGATCGGAAGAAAGGGAAAGCTTCTGTTCTTGAAAGAAGGGGGATATAAAGAGTATGACATGGGAGGGATTGAAAAATTTGCCATTTTTTCAACCGATGAATACGCGGTTATTTCCGGTGGAATTTCTTCGGGTAAAAGGTCAGCAGAATCATACATTTTCAAAGAAGGGGATTTGAAAAAATGGAAGAGCATGAACTCACCAAGGGCAGGGCATATCGCGATTCCTCTTAAAGACGGTGATTTTTTTATAGCAGGTGGAGGAGGGGAACCAGAAATATGGAGAAATGATAGGATGGATTTTGAGAAATTTTCTACATCAAAGCCGGTAGGCGATGTCTCAGCAGGGGTTTATGTGGAGAATAGGGTTTTTCTTACGAAAAAAGATACCGGAGAGATTCTTGAAGTTGACCTTTTGAACGGGAATGTAAACTTGTCAAGTGTTTTTAACGGGGTTCATGGAGCCGGTAATGGAAAAACTGGAATGTTCGTAAACGATGAGGGAGATGTTCTGATTATTCCCGATTTTAAGACGGTTCACATAAAAGGGATTGAATCCTCCAGAAGCAGAATCTATTCAACGAGGGGTATCTTTGTAATCGTATCCAAAAGCGGATTTTATATTTATATGAAGAAGGAGGTGCTAAAATGAAGAGGTTTTTACCTTTAATACTTTTGTTCTTTTCATGTTCAGAGAAAAAGGACATTCTAATTAATGCTCCTCCGGTAGCAGTTTCAGAAAGTGAGGTTTATGGAAGAGCAGGCGATTTCATCTATCTTGACGGAACAGGTTCGTATGACCAGGATGGAGACAGGATTTTTTATTCCTGGAAAATAGTTGAGGCACCAGAAGATTCAGAGGCAATACTTGGAAATTCCTCAGAGCCGGTGGCAGTGCTTTATGCTGATATTCCCGGAGAGTATAAAATCTCATTCACTGTTTCGGATGGGATTGAAACCTCAAATGAGGTGATGATAAGGGTTCTGGCAGGTAATGACTTTTTACTTCCTGTGGCGGTTGTTAATCAAAAAGAGGTAAGCGTGAATATCAAAGAAGAGGCTTCAGTTAGCGGACTTTTAAGTTTTAATCCCGAAGGAGGGGAGTTGAATTATTCGTGGGAGTTAAAAGACTTACCATCCTCTTCAACCGGATATGTCATTGATGCAACATCGCCTGTTTTTCGTTTCATTCCAGATGTCCCTCACGGAAGGTATTCTGCAGTTTTGAAGGTTTCAAACAAATACGGAGAAAGCGCTACTGATTTTGTGAGGTTTTATGTCATAAATCGTCCTCCGAAAGCGAGAATAGAGGGACTTGTCCTTAACACAACCTATTCTGGAATGAGCCTTCCTGTTGATGATAATCAGACAGTTGAGTTTGGAAGGTATTCTTCAGTTTCAGATGACGACAATGATACACTTTCCTATAACTGGACCTTCACATATACCCATAAAAGAGGGACTTTTCCATCAGGGCATGGTTTTATGTGCCCATCTCTCGGAGCGGGTGTTTTTAATTCCTGCCCGGACCCACCTGATAAGGTTTCATTCCTTGATGGAATCTCTCCGGATGGTGAAGGGAGTTATCTGATAAAGGTTGATATATCCGATGGATATACCGTTATTAACAAATTTGTTTACCTTGAAAGAAGGGGAGCCCCTCCTCCTTCCATAAGGATTGATGACAAAACCGTGAACCACAGATTCAAAGATGGAGTTTATTACGCTGAGGACAGGACAAATGGAACCTTATATATTTCATCATCAGCAGAACTGAAAAACCTTTACACCAGTTCTATATCGGTTGACTGGAGGGTTGATGTTGAAGGTCTTCCATCAAAAGAGGCTCCAAATCCAGTTATAAGTCCATCCTCCGGAAGCCTTTCAATAAACGCAGGTGCTTCCATTCAGGTTCCACTAAAAATTACCATTTCAACATCAAAACCCGCAATCCTTGGAGATTACAGGTTCAGATTTACTTCCTGCCTTCAGGGCACTTCTTCCTGTAGCGCGGATGTTTTTAAAATAACGGTTGTTAACCTTCCACCTTCTTCCCTTTCAGTCCCATCCCAGCTTGTTTTCAACCATTCAAGTTGTGATGATATTACTGTAAATGGCGAAATTCTGGCTGTCTTTGGGATGCCATCTGCAAGTTATAATTTTTCCTTTTCTGCCTCCGACCCTGACGGAGACCCACTCACCTTTGAATTTATGCATGGAAATAGCACAATCCCGAACCTCATTTATGTGGACGGAAATTATGTCCCCTATCAGTTTTCTGGTCCATCTGGAGCCAATTTCTCAAAAAGCGTCCTTCTCTGCGGACTTCCATGGTCCTGCAATTTCAACTGGACATGGTATGACTCTTTGAAGAATGGGAAGTTCACCGCACTTTTGGTGAGCGTTAAAGACCCGTGGAAATACGGTCCATCAGCGGTTTCAAAATTATACTCCCTCTGTCCCTGATTTTATCCTGTTCGGTAAATAAAGGGGGGTTGAAAGTGAAGGAATGTGAGACCTTATACCTTGAAGGAAAACTCAATGAATCAGCGGTTTGTTGCATATCAAGCGGTGAGGATGCCATATTTCTTTTTGCCATGATTCTTGCTGATAAGGGGTATTACTCAAGGGCAAAAATCCTGATAGAAGATAAGCTCTCCTCTAAAAATCCAACCGCCCATTTTGTTATGGGATACATCCATTACAGGGAAGGGGATGCGGAACCCGCAGAAAGAGAACTTCTTATTGCTGAAAAAGAAGGGATGAAGAGCCCGGACCTTTATCTCCTTCTTACTTTAATAAATGCGGAGAAGTGCGATAAGGATAAAGCAATCTTCTACGAAGAAAAATTGAAAGAGAGTCTGAAAAATCCAGATTTACAACTTCCTGAGGTTGAGAAGATTCTTGAGAGATGTTCGCGCTAAAAATTAAGGGTAAAGGTTATATTTTTCCAGAAAAATTTCCATTTGTGGTAGGGAAGAATGGAGATATCCCTGCAAACATCCCCTTTTCACTCAGACTTGATATGGAAAAGGGAAAACTTGTAGCCTCCTCCGATGGAGTTTTCAGCGTAAATAATTCCACGAATTCACTCTCCGTTCTTAAACCCGGTGATGTGATTCAATTTTGCGGGATAGAATTGAGGGTGGAAAGAAGGATTATGGGATATATAAAGAATTTTTCAATTTTTATTCTCTCTGGCTTTTTTCTTGCGGTGATTTCGTCAAATTTTGTGAGCCGGAAAATTCTTAATGAAAGAAAAAATTCGGTGACAGGCGAATGCTTTGTCATTTCACAGGAAATGGAATACAGGGCGAGAATGGATTTTAAACTTCTTCCGTCCACCATAAAATTTCTTGAAAGATGTGTTTCTTCTTTAGGTGAGAAAGATGTGGATAAAAGGGATGAACTGATAAAAGATATAGGGGCGCTGAAATCCATTCAGGATGAGGAATTCAGAAAACTCAAGTTTGAGGCTGAAAGGGCAATAAGAAAAGGTGATATTTCATCAGCCCTTAAGAGCCTTCAGGAAATAAAGGAAATCATAGATGACCCATCCGACGAAAGGTGGAAATACGCCTCTTACAGGATGAGGGAGCTGGCAGAATGAAGTTTTATCTCACAGCAGTGGCTGACGGAAAGGAAATCGGCTCCTTTCCGCTTGAGAAGGATTTTATCATTGTTGGAAGATCCGAGGAATGCGACATAAAGATATTCAATTCAGCGGTATCAAGGAAGCATCTGAAAATTTTCAGAAAGGAAGAAGGCTGGTTCATTCAGGACCTCGGAAGTTCAGGAGGAACAATTCTGAATGGAAATAAAATTGACGCATTCAAAGATTATCCATTAAGACCAGGCGACAGGATTAATATCCCCGGTGCCATTCTCATATTTTCAGAAGAAAGGACACAGGTAAAAGCAGAAAAGACAATTGTAATTTCAAGGGAGGAAGGGGTTCTCGTTATAGATGGGGAAAGAAGGGAAATTTTATCCCCTCCCTTTCAGATTGGAGGGTATTCGGTTGAAAGAAATGGTGATGAATTCTTCCTGTGCTCAAAAGGGAAAAAATTTTTGAGAAAAAGAAAATTAAGGGATGCAATTGAGATAAAGCTGGAAAGAAAAAGAGTTCTTCTTATTCCACCCGAGAAAATCTACATCAAGAAGGGTTTTGGATTAAATCTATTTATATTTTTTCTTTCCTTTCTTTCGGGATTTGCCATTTTTTATCCGTCGCATAAAGGAATGGAAGGGGTAACGGAAACTGTGAAAAAGGAAGATATAGATTATGGAATAGATGAGAAGAGGGTAATGGCACTTATGGAAAACAGGGACTGGAAGGGCGCACGGGCTCAGATTATAGCTATTCTTTCTTCGGGAAAGAGTTTTCCCTCTATTAACGAATACTTAAGAACCACATACGAGGAGGAAAAAAATCAGAGGGTTTTTGAAGAGGGAAAGGAATTTTTTGAAAAGGGGATGATGAGAGAAGCAAAGGAGAAATTTTCCGAGGTTCCAACGGGAAGCGTTTATTTTGCAGAGGCTAATAGATTTCTTGAAGAAATAGAAAAAACCCTTTCAAAGGAGAAGAAAAAAGGGGAAAGAAAAGACATTCCACCATTCCTTTCTTTTTACCTCAACGGTGACCTTGATTCCGCAATGAAGGAAGCAAAAGACATGAAGCTTCAGATTATGATTTCCCAGTTAAAAAGTCATCTCCAGAGAAACGAATATGATGCAATTGAAAAGGCAGACGCCATTGACAGGAAGATTGACAAAACAGGAAAAGGAAGAATTGCAGAAGTAATAAAAAAGAAAAAAACAGACTTTTATATAAGAAAAGCAAAAGAAGCCCTTCAAAATAGAAATTTTGAGAAGGCTGTTGAGAATGCTGAAATGGCTAAAAGTCTATCTCCTTCATCGGAGGAGGTGAAAAAATTGTATTCGGAGATTTATGAGATTGGAAAATCCCTTTATGAGAGGGCTTACTTTTTGATGGAAGCAAATCCGAAAAAATCAGCAGATATCCTAAAAAACGCACTTCCGCTCCTTAAGGGGACTGATTATGAAAGAAGGGCAAAGGAGATGCTCAAAAAACTGGAGGGTGAAAGGTGATATTTCCTAAAAGGGCATCTCCGTTGTGGCTTGGTAGGTATAAACTCATTTCAAGAATAGGTTCAGGGGGTATGAGCGAGGTTTACAGGGCAAAGCTCTATGGTCCAGGAGGATATGAGAAGGATGTGGCAATAAAGATTCTTCTTCCCCATCTTTCAGGAGAACAGGAGTTTTTAAAAATGCTCATGGATGAGGCAAGGATAGCATCCCTCCTTGATCATCCAAACATAGTCCACATATTTGAACTCGGAGAGTTTGAAAAAATTTATTACATCGCAATGGAATATGTTGAAGGGTATGATTTGAGGAACATCTTAAAAATAAAAGGAAAACTTTCAGAAGAGATAGTGCTTTTTATATTGATTGAAACTTTGAAAGCTCTTGAATATGCCCACTCAATGAAAGATAAAGATGGGACTCCATTAAACATAGTTCACAGGGATATAAGCCCTCAGAATATTCTCATAAGAAAGGATGGCATTGTGAAACTAACGGATTTTGGGATAGCAAGGGCAAGGGGAAGACTTACAACCACAAGAACCGGTTTTATAAAGGGAAAGTTATTTTACATGTCTCCTGAGCAGATTGAAGGAAAAAATGTAGACAGAAGGAGTGACCTTTTTTCCCTTGCCCTTGTAATAGTTGAACTTCTTACAGGAGAGAAGGTTTTTGAGGGGGAAACAGAGGGTGCGATAATAAACTCGGTAAAAAATTTTGACCCCTCAGGGATTGCTGAAAAAATAAAAGACAAAGAATGGATGAAAGAAGTGATTAAATGCTTGAACAGGGAACCTGAATTAAGACCATATTCTGCAGGTATTCTGAAAGATAAAATAATGAAGGATTTCTTTGACCTTTACATGAAAGGCGAGAAAGCTCTTAAAGACCTAATTTCTGAGATTTATCAGCCAGTTGAAGTGGTTGAAGAAAAAGTGATTGAGGAAGGGGATGGGGGAAGGACGAAAACAATTAAATATTCAAAAAAGAAGCTTTTTTATTTCCTTTTGCCTCTAATTCTTATTCCTGTTTTTTTGACTGCATATTTCTTTTACAGACCACATAAAAAAGCCATTGTAAATCCACCGCAGATTTTTCCAGAAGAAATAACCAGACCAGCAGAAATTCCTGTGAAGGAAAAAAATGAAGATGCCGGTCAGAAACCGCCCCAGATTCAGGGGAAGGGCTTTTTGAGCATAAACACAATTCCCTGGACAAGGGTTTTAATAGATGGGGAGGATGCTGGAAGCACCCCGATTTTAAACATGGAGGTAAAAGCAGGAAAACATAAGATAAGGCTGATGAATGAGAAATTTGGAATAGACCGGGTAATTGAAGTTGAGGTTTTGCCCAATAAATCAACAAGGATTTTCAAAAGGTTAAGAAAATAGAGGGAGATTTTTGGTGAACTTCCCTTTACCAGAGTATCTCAAAATAGAAAAAGTCGGTGCAGTAGGTAGTGTGGAATTCTAAAAAATCAATCACATCTTCAGGTTTTTCAAAGCACATTGCCTCTCCACATCCTGTGCACCATATTGACCACAATATATCTGTTTCCTCCCATCTTTTATCTTTTTTAAACTTGTTGACAATTTCGTAAATTTTGCTTGCGTGAACCCTTTGAGGATTATCCAAAAAGTCCTGAATCCTTAATTTTCTCAAGGTTCTTTTAACTTTTCTCTCCTTTCTTTCTATCGGATGGGATGGGAATTTGATAATTTCACCACTCACAGTTATTTTTTATCATTATCTTTAAATTTATTCAAGAGGGCGATTACTGAGAGATCGGGCTGAAGGCTCAATGGAGTATTAGAATCTTCGTTATTAATGGAGGACATGAGGGGAAATTTTGAAAATATGAAAGCCTCTTTTCGGATAGATATTCTTGAAAAGAGTAAAACACTTTATTAAAACTTTTTCTATGGGTTATTTCGTTACATTTTTGTTGATAGGTTTGGCACATCGTCTCCTTCTTCTGCCTGATGGATTTGATGTGCATGGGATGGATGTGATTTCTGAGGAAAGAATATATGTTTGTGGAAAGGGAGGAACAATTCTTTATACAACCGATGGCGGAAAGAAATGGGAGAAGGTGTGGACAGGGTTCAATCTTCTTTTAACAGATATTGATTTCGTTGATGAAAAAAAGGGATGGGCAGTTGGTGAAAGAGGGATTGTTCTTTATACCGATGACGGTGGGAAAAGCTGGAAGTTGCAGAGGAAGCCATCTTTTCTAAACCTTCTGGATGTATTTTTCCTTGATGAACTTCATGGATGGGCGGTTGGAGATTGGGGAGAGGTTATAAAGACTTCCGATGGTGGCAAAAGCTGGATTGATATTCCTCTCAAACTGGATGCAAAGAAAAGAGGGATATTTGAACCTGTGGCAGTTGAAGATGTCTATGATAAGGATGGTAAAATTCTGGTCAGAAAGGGTGAGCTAATTTCAGATGAGGTTCTTAGCAGAATAGATTCCGGAGAGATAAAGGCAAAAATAAGGAATGATGTGGTTCTTAACTCAGCCTTTTTTGTGGATGAAAGAAACGGAATCCTAACAGGAGAAGGAGGAAAATTTTTTATTACTGGGGACGGAGGCGAAAGTTTTATTGAATTTTCAGCTTTTGGAGAAGAGGTTTACGCCTCCATTTTTAGCATAGCTCCTTTTAATAAAGACTTCGTTGTTATGGCAGGAGGAGGTGGAAAGGTGGTGAAGGTTGCGAGAAATACAGGAAAGGTGCTGGAGGAGATAGATTCCGGAGCAGGGGGAAGGGATATATACTCAATTGATGTGAAGGGAAATACATTTTGTCTTGCAGGTAATGATGGGTTTGTTGCATACAGTTTTGATGGCGGGAAGAGTTTTAAAAGGTATGAGAACAGGGAGATTTCTTATCTCTGGTTCAGAAGGGCTGTGAGTCCAAAAGACGGTGTATGTTTTTTTGGAGGAAAAAAGGGTAGAATTGTAGTGGTTGAAAAAAATGGGCATTAAGGAAAGATACATAAACTTTATTCTGAAGAACCACAGATGGGTTCTATTACTACTCATAATTTTCACAGGTTTAATGATATGGGAGACATCAAGGATAAGAATGAGAACCAATTTCTTTGAACTCTATCCTCCGAGGCATCCATTTATAAAGGTTTACAGGGAATATAGAAAACTTTTCGGAACAGCAAATCTTCTACTCATAGTTCTTGAACCCAAAAAAGGCGACATATATACGGTAGAGTTCATAAAAACTGTTGACGAGGTCACGAGGTTCATCCTTGATACGAAAGGAGTTAACCCGTTTCAGGTTTTATCCCTTACTCATCCAAATGTGAGGGGTTTCAGAGTAAGGGGTTTCTGGATAGAATCAACTCCAATTGTAGAATACCTGCCATCAACTGAGGAGGATATTGAGAATATAAGGAAGGCAGTGGAGATAAATCCCGGAGTTAAGGGTTTTATAGTTTCTGAGGATTACAGGGCGACGCTTGTGGTAGCAGGACTTTGGGAGGAAGAACTTGATTTTGAATACCTTTTCAGAAGGATGGCAGAATTAAAAGATATTGCGGGTGATGTTAACATTTACATCACCGGTTATCCCCTCCTTTACGCATGGATTCATTCATATATCCCGAGCATTTACATTGTTTTTCTTATAACAGGGATATCCCTTGCAGTGCTTCTCTTCCTTTATTTCGGCGAATTAAAAGGGGTTTTTATTCCATTTATGGCAGGAATTTTGAGCGCCCTGTGGGCTATTGGATTTACAAAAATTATAGGTTTTGAGCTTGACCCCCTTCTTCTTGTTGTTCCTGTGCTTCTATCCGCAAGGGCATTGAGCCATTCTGTTCAGGTGATGGAGAGATATTATGAGCTCTATTTTACAATAAAGGACAAATATCAATCCATTTTGAAGAGTTTTTCAGAGCTCTATACACCAGCCCTTCTCTCCATTCTCACGGATGGGCTTGGAATCCTCACAATAGCAGTTTCAGGCATACCACTTATGTGGAAGCTTGCCCTCTACTCAAGTCTGTGGATTGGAAGCATATTTTTAGGAGTTCTTACCCTTTCTCCTGTTATGCTTCTACTTTTCAGTCCACCGAAGGGCATTAGAAAGACATCCTATTTTTATCAAAAATTCTCATCTTCTCATAAAATTTTCACACAGAGGAATCTCAATACCTATCTCACCATATTTTTCCTCATCCTTGCTCTTATAGTCAGTGGAATTATAGGGAGAAAACTCAAGGTTGGAAATGTTATGCCCGGGCATGCGATACTTAAAGAAGACCATCCTTATAATGTGGCGATGGATAAGGTAAATTCCTATTTCTATGGGGCAAATCAGTTTGTCATAATTGCTGATACAGCAAGAGAAGGAGGGGTGAAGGAGATTGAGGTTCTTCAGAAGATAGAGGAACTGGAAAGGTTCATGATTGAAAACACGGGTGCTACAGCTTCTTTAAGCCTTCCACAGGTTGTTAAACTCATAATGAAGATTTTTCACGAGAATGACCCAAACTGGGAGGTTCTTCCATACAAAGCAAGGGATGTCGGAGCAATAACCTATACATTGAGCGGAGGAAGGGAGATGCAGAGGCTTTTCAGCGAGGACTTTAAGAGTTCTCCTGTTACATTTTTCTATAAGACTTTTTCTAATGAAAAACTGAAGGAAATAGTAAAAAAAGCGAAGGAGTTCATAGAGAAAGAAAAAGATGGCAAGGTTGAGTTCAAACTCGCAGGCGGGCTTCTTGGCGTTCTTTATGCTGTGAACGATGAGGTGGAAAGGTCTTACTGGCTCATTCTTGAGGTGGTTCTTTTGACAACTGCTTTTCTTGTTTTGGTTTTCATGCGTTCAATCGTGTCTGTTTTTATACTTCTTCCATCCCTTCTTCTTTCCCAGTTCCTTTCAGAAACATTTATGTTCTTTGCAGGGATAGATATGAACATAAACTCCCTTCCAGTTGCAGCGGTTGGAATTGGAGTTGGGATTGATTACGGCATCTACCTTTTAAGCATGATAAAACAGCTTATGAATACTGGTTATTCAAAGAGGAAAGCAATTGAAACTGCACTTATGACTACCGGAAAAGCGATATTCTTTACTGCATCTACAATGGTTGCAGGTCTCATCTTCTGGTTCTTTGCTCCAATGAAGTTTACAGCAGAGATGGCACTCCTTTTGGCAATCCTTATGGTTCTCAACATGGAAGGAGCGCTCATTTTTGTCCCTGTTCTTTCAATGGTTTTTTTAAAAGAAAGGTCAGAGCCCAAATGATCTGCTTTTCAAGATGGAATTGAGGAAATGATAGGTTCTCAGGAAGTGGTTATAGGCTTAAGGCTTAAGGATATAAGCTTGATTTTTGAAGACTCCACAATAAACTCCCTCCTTTCGTAAAGGAGGGTAGGGGAGAAATTATCTGATCTGTTTCCTCTGCTCCTTCCCTTTGTAAGGGAAGGTTGGGAAGGGTTTTCTATTCAAAATTTTTTGTCAAATTTTTCTTATTCCAAAAATCTCCCCCACCCCCTCTTTAAAAAAGAGGGGAGAATTCTTTATTACTTTCCCTCCCCTTTTTCTTTACTTTACCCCCTCCTTTCGTAAAGGAGGGTAGGGGAGAAATTATCTGATCTGTTTCCTCTGCTCCTTCCCTTTGTAAGGGAAGGTTGGGAAGGGTTTTTCATCTCCCCCCTGTGTCCCCCCTCTTGAGAAGAGGGGGGAAGATTAAGGAAGCAAGGGAAGGTTGGGAAGAAATTATCTGACTTTCTCCCTTTGTTGAGGGATTTTCCCCCTATAAATTTTTTGTCAAATTTTTCTTATTCTTAAAAATCTCCCCCCACCCCTCTTTTTCAAAGAGGGGAGTTGAAAAAACTTGGGGGGTGAGGGAGGGGTTGGAATTTCTTCAGCCTACTTCCTTAAGCCTTCAGCCTATAGCCTACCGCCTAATACTCCCTTCATCCTATCGCCTAAAGCCTACCGCCTACAGCCTTAAGCCTAATTTCAGCGAAGCGATAGCTTTGGGAATTTACATTTAACTCGCTTGACATTTCGGGAAAAATGGATTGAAATTATATTGTGAAGAGGATTTTTCCCATAATTTTGCTTTTTTTCTCAGGATGTGGAGAGGGGAGAAAGGTTTTTCCTGTAGCGGTTAAGACAAACATCATAAAGAGGGATGTTTTGGCAGTTTCTCCAAAATTGGCTTTTAATATAGATGGAGAGCCTGCGGTGGTTTTTGTAAATCAAAAAACTGCTCAGGTTGAATTTGGGATTCTGAAAGAAAACGAATGGGTTGTGTCAAAGATTGGAATTTCTTATCCCTGTCTTGAAATTGGAAAAGCAATATATACAAAAAATGGTCTTTTTGCATTTACAGGATATACCTTTGGTAATCTTACCGTTTTTAAAAAGACACCCAGCGGATGGATTTCTGAAATAGTTGATGATATGGGAGATACTGGATTGAACTCTGATATGGTTGAAGATAGAGACGGAGGATTAAATCTATCTTATGTAAATGTTTCAGGTCTTGACCTCATATATGCGAGGCTCTATCTTGGAGAGAGCTTAACAGAAACGGTGGATCCCGGGTACTACGAGTTAGTTGGTGGAGGAGAGGTGTTTTCTACAACATCCATTGCTCTTGACAAAAATATGATTCCTCACATTTCTTACTATGAGGGATTTCATGGAGTTCTGAAGCATGCATGGCTTAAAGAGAATAAGAGTGGCTGGAATGTAGAGGTTGTTGATAGCACCCCGGACAGAGGAAGATTTAATTCAATTTCCTATTCTTCATCCTGTGATTGCTTCCGCATTGCCTATTATGACATGAACGAAAGAAACCTTCTGTTTGCTGAGAAGAAGGGAAGCTGGAAGATTGAGGCTGTTGATACATCTGATTTGAATGTGGGGAAATTTCCTGTTCTACTTGAGGATAATGATGGAGAACCTGTTATTTTATACCTTGATGTTGAGGATGCGAGTATAAGGATGGCAAGGAGAAGGAATGGAAAATGGAAGGTCTTTCAGATTTCCCAGTTAAGGGAAGATAACTGTCCTGTTCTCGTATCGGAATTTGACGCAAAGATATACTCAGGGAAAATAGGCATTGTTATTTCAGACCTTTTAAACAGAGAAGTGAGGTATGTTGAAGAAAGTATGGAGGTTTTTCAGTGAAATTCAGGCTCTTCATCCTTTTTTTTCTCGTCATTTCTTTTAGAGCATTTCCACAGGAGGTTTGTAAAAATCCTTCTCAAAGGCGAAATTTTGAAAGAATCATAAATGCAAAGGGAGAATTCATTTCTTTGAATCTCAAAAAGGATGGATTTCCCGCAATCACTTTTTATTTTTACGACCTTTTAAACAAAAAACTTGTGTATGCTGATGCAAGGCTGGATGGTTCCTGGAGGATGAAGACCATTGCTGATGCTTCATCGGATGCGAGTATGGAATCCATACTTCTTTCAGCAGATGAACCAGTAATCCTTTTCACAAATGGAAACGGGGTTTATTACTTCAATAATGGAACGAATCTAATTCATTCAGAAGATGGAAGTTATGCGAGGGGAATAAGCGCAATAAATACAGGAGGGGATGTGTTACTTTCCTATTATTTTGTTTCTCAGGACAGGAAGAGGTGGAAGGTGGGGTTGAGGAAAGGAGAAAATTTCGTTCTTCTCAATGAAGGATGGGTTCATCAGGACATTCAGGAGGAAAATCTCATAAGAGGGGTATCAACCGCAATCATCCTGTCCGGAGACTTAATCCATGTTTTGTATACTAACCTTGAGAGCGGGACACTTGATGAAACAATTCTTGATAAGGGATTAAAAATTAAAAGTTCATCAACCATTTTTAAACTCCTTCCAGCCACAAAGAAATTTATTGCCCAGTGGATGAAGGTGTTTCAGGAAGGAAATTTATTCGGAATAACATTTTATAACACACACCCTGAGGTGAGTTACATGAGTATTCTTATAAACAATGGAATCTGGTCATCTCCAGAATACCCGTTAAAGAGGGGGGGCTTTGGTATTTTTTCGTATCCATTTTTGATAGATGGCTCATTATCCATATTCGCCTTTGATGGGGAGTATGGTTCAGTTGTCTTTGGCTCAAAGTTTGAGAAATACTGGAAATTCAAAAGGCTGGAATCAAAGGGATTTACAGGAATGTGGATATCTGCTGTTAAAATACCTCCTGATGATTTCATATTCGCATTTGCTTCAGCAGACAGGGAAATCATAGAGGTTCATTACCTTTCGGATTACTGAAATGAAAAAATTATGGGTTTTATTTTTAATTTTTCTATCCTGTGCTGAAGAAAAGAGGTTTGATGAGGGAGCTCCCTCTCAGGGTTCGGAATGGTATAAAGAAGTGGTTTTTTATCAGATATTTCCGAGGAGTTTCATGGATTCGGACGGTGATGGAATAGGTGATTTGAAGGGAATAATTGAGAAACTTGATTATCTTGAAGAACTTGGAATTGGAGGAGTGTGGCTTAATCCCATATTTCCATCGCCGTATAAGGATTCAGGGTATGATGTTTCAGACTACTATGGGATTAATCCAGATTACGGAGATATGAAAGACTTTGAAGAACTTCTTAACGAAGCTCACAGAAGGAATATAAAGGTATTTCTTGATGGAGTTTTCAATCATACATCTGACCAGCATGAATGGTTCAAGGAGTCAAGAAAGAGCAGGGATAGTTCAAAAAGGAACTGGTATATATGGGCTGATAACCCCTATTTTTTCTGTAAAGACATATTTGTTATGCCCGGAACCTTTGGGGGTGAAAGATGGACATATGATGCTCAAACAAAGCAGTATTACTTCCACCAATTTCTCGAGGAACAGCCTGATTTGAACTTCTGGAATGAGGAAGTGCAAAATGCAATCATTGATGTCGTTAAATTCTGGCTTGAAAAAGGAGTTGATGGATTCAGGCTTGATGTTCCCCATTCTTATTTTGAAGAACCCCGGAAGAACCTCTGTCTTCACAGAGATGAAACCCACGAATTTTTGAAAAAATTGAGGAAGGTATTTGATGACTATGATGGACGAGCAATGATTGGAGAGGTATGGGGATTGCCATCTCAAATTAATAGATATCTTGGAGATGGTAATGACGAACTCCACATGATATTCAATTTTGTCCTCACATTTGCACTTTATTCATCGGTCCTATTCGGTGGAAAGGAGTTTGTTGAAGAGGTTCTTGATGAGACATTTCTTTCATTTCCTGATGGAGGATGGCAGGGAGTTGTTATAGGGAATCATGACATTCCGAGGTCCTATTCAATAGTCGGGGAAGATGATGAGAAGGCTAAAAATCTTGCATTCCTTCAGATGACACTTCCTGGAACCCCCTTTGTTTACTACGGTGAAGAAATAGGAATAAAAAATGGTGAAGATAAAGATATAGTTGTTGACTGGAGGGATATTGCGAGGACCCCGATGCAGTGGGATGGCGGTGAGAATGCGGGATTCAGCACAAAAAAGCCATGGCTATCTCCTTCAGGGAACTATAAAATTAAAAATTACGAATCAGAAAAGAAAGATGACCAATCCCTTTATAACTTTTACAAAAAACTTATAAGAATGAGGAATTCCCTTCCTCAATTGAGAAAAAGGGGATATATCCCTGTGGATACCAAAGAAAGCGGAATTTTTGCATACTTCAGGGGGGAGGGTGATAACTGGGTTCTTGTGATTTTGAACCTTTCATTCTTTGACAAAATAATAAGAATTGACCTTAGAGGTTCTCCGTGGAAAGAAATAAGGGGCAATGTCCTGGATGTTTTCAACAATGAGAAACTTCCTGATATAACCGATAAGAATTTTTCATCCTATCAGATTTATGTGCCGAGAAAATACCGGGGGATTTTACTCCCGGAAAAATAGCTAAAATCTATATCCCCCTCCGAAAAACAGTCCAAATCCAGCAGGATTAGTGTCTCCGGTTGTCAAATAGTGAATGGGAATGTAGGTGTAGCGCATTTCAAAAATACCCTCAAAGTGCTTATAATAAAAAAATGCCCCCCAACTTACATCAAATCCGGCATTCCATTTAGATTCCTCATTATTATACCCGAAAAAATCCTCATTTGATTTTATGAAGGTTGTTCCAAAACCTGTTCCGGCAAATGGTCTGAATAATTTATGAAGCTTGAAGACAAGTATCCCCTCAATAAATATGGGGATTTCATAAAGGCTGATTTCATAGGGAATCTTTCCCCCCAGTTCAGGAGAATCAACATTTCCTTCATCTGACCCATAATAAAATCCTGTTCTCAAGCCCGATTTTAGTCTTATAAATTTGTGAACCGAAATTTCATAACCACCCCTTATATCAAATCCAAAGCCTGGTCCAAGTCCTGATGGAATTATAAACCCGGCATCAATGGACGCATAAAAATTTCCTTTTTCAACCTCATCTGTTTTTTTCACTGCCTGTTTCTTCGTAGCGGGATGCACTTTATTTCCTTTTTTCTCTGCCAGGGCAGGTTCACATAGAAATAAGATAATTAAAATAGAAAATACCTTTTTCATTACCATATCACCTTCTCCACGCTTCTCAATGCTTCATCTGTTGTGGGTGATGTGCAGAGGTTTGAGGAGCACTTACCATAACCACCGACAAGATAGATATAGGCGCTTTCAAGAACCGTTCCCCCAAGAAATCTTGAGAAGACAGTTTCTGCCCCATTACCTGCAGCATTCCAGTTCCGAACATTTCCTAATGGATCGATTATCTCTGCAGAGACCACTTTATTTCCACCTGCGGATGTTCCGCAGATATCAAATATAAAATTGTCAATTGCAACGCTTAAAAGCCCCATATTCTGGGGAATCAACTTTGACAAGCTGCTCCAGGAAGATAAACCTCCTCCAGTTTGAATACTTGCAATCTGTGAATCTGTTAATGGAGTAATACCATTAGAGGTCCCGCCGAGGGCATAAATGTAATTGTTGCTTCCTACAACGGGAGCATTTTTTGAATCCACAAAGACAGAGGTAAGGAAGTAACGAGCAGATATGGAAGAGGAATTGCTCCAATCACCAAGGCTTCCATCTGAATTTATTTTTGCATATTGAACAATTTCTGTTGCCTGAGAACCATTGTGTCCACCGATGGCATATATGTAATAGTTGTTATTTTTATCGTGCCCAAGAACAACTGATAATCCCCATCTTGGTGTGAATCCTGTCTGACTTTCACATTTGAATGCTCCAAGTCCTCCATTTGGCACATAAGATTGTGTTCCTGCGGGCTTTCCGTCATCTGTAAAAATAGTTGTAGTTATATTGTCAGCAATTAGATGTTCAGTTCCAGAAACGCCATTTGGTTCGTCGGTTCTATAAACCCTGTAAAAAGCCACTTCTGAGCTTCCAGAAGGTGGTGGCTCCCACTCAATTGTAACTTTACTGTTATCAAGGGCAGCAATTATTTCCTCATCTGAGGCAATTGTTTCTCCACCGGGATTGTCAGAATAGGTGGATTTCATTACTGCCGAGACCCTGTAATACCATGTTCCCTTTTTAAGGTTACCTCCCTGAGAGTATGTAATGCTTTTTATAACAGGTGCGGTATCGGATGTGAGGATTTTTGCCCTTTCAACTGCGCAGCTGGTGATTGGTTCATTGGTGTTTTCTGCTTTACCTCCAATCACATAAACCCATCCGTTATGCTGAACAGCCCCGAAGGCGAACCTTTTTGATTTCATCCTGTTAGGATTTATTTTCCATTCTCCAACTTCACCAAATGGGTCAAGTTGAGAAACCTCAATATCATCATAGATTTGAGAGGGAGCTCCTCTTCCACTTCCGGAGTCACCACCTCCAATAGCATAAAGAAATTTTTGCCCCATATCATTTCTTCCAGAAACAAGCGATAACCCCTGCCTTCCCTTTTTTAACCATGATGATTCAGAAACCGGCTGCCATGCTCCTGGATTTGATGCGGGATTTGTAACTGCAAACGCGCTCCAGTCATAATATGAATTTTCATCCTGATTTATCACCCTTACGAGATATACACCTGTTTGAATACCACAGGAACTCACCGGGATATTTGCTCTAATCTCTGAACTTGTAAATGAATTTATATTTATACTGCAATTGACTTCATTATACCTGGCATCAATAAGAACTACTTTTGGCTGGCGGAAATTGTTTCCACTGATAACGACATCCACATCCTGCTGAGTATTTGCGGAGGTAGGATTTACATTATCAATATATGGAGGAGGATTCTGGGTAACTGTGAAGGCATTTTCAAGAATTCCTGCGTCCCCATTCGGATTTATTACTACAAGGTTATAGGGTCCACCAGGGGGTAAATCAGATGGCACAACAGCACTTAAGGAGTGTGAATTTATAAAAGCAACCTTCAAGAGTTTTATTCTCTGTGATTGTATTTCAAGATACGCCTCAGGGGTTGAAAGAAATCCGCTTCCCGAAATATATACGGTCGTCTTTTCATCCTTCCATCCAAAATTTGGATAGATTTTTGTTACCCGAATCAGTGGATTTGCGGTAACCTCGTAAGCATTGGGAAGGGTTGACGATTTTCCATCTGGATTGATAACTGTTATGCTATAGGGACCTCCTACAGGCGCACCCTTTGGAACGACTGCATCAATCTCTGTTTGAGAAACCTTTATCACAGTAAGGGTTAAAGGTTCAGGACTTGTGCCAAGGAATACCTCTGGCAATTCAACAGAGATTGAACCTTCAAGGGTATTTTTTACAACTGGAGAAAATCCATTTCCATAGATTTTTATTGTGTTGTCAACCCCGGTCCACCCTTTTGATGGAGATACACTGTCAATTCGGGGAGTTGGTCCGGAAAAATTTTTTGAGCATCCTGAAAGGAGGAGTGAAAATACACCTCCTGTAATGACTATCCTTTTAAAAGTCATATTGCAATTTTATCAAGATTTTTTTAAAAAGTCCAATTTGCGCATTGCCTCACTTAAAAATCTGCGATCAAAAATGAAGAAATACTTGACTAAAGAATAATTGTGGTGTAGAAAAGGGACATGGCTGAGGAACAGAAGAAAAAGAAAAAGGGTCCTAAGAAGAGCCCATCGGTTAAAAAGAGAGAGAGGCAAAATTTAAAAAGAAGGTTGAGGAACAGGTGGTGGAAGGGAAGGATAAAGGCCGCGAAAAAGGCTCTTCTTGCTGCAATAGAGTCCAATAATAAAGAGGAGGTAGAAAAGTCGTTGAGGGAAGCAGTTTCCATCATTCAAAGGGCGGGACAAAAAGGGATTATTCACTGGAGAAAGGCTGCAAGGGATATTTCCAAACTTTATCATAAGGCTAATAAAGTTTTGTTGAAGGCTTCATAAATGGCGAGAAGATGTGAAATATGTGGAAAAGGTCCAATTTATGGAAACAAGGTGAGCCACGCAAACAATAAATCATCAAGGAGATGGTTTCCAAATCTCCGAAAGGTAAGGGTTAAAACGAAGGAAGGGACAAAGACAATAAAGATATGCACAAGCTGCATCCAGAGAGGAGCCCATCTGAAAGAAGTCATATAAAATTAAAAGGGTTTTAATTTGGCATTTCCTTTTCAAATTTTTGAAAGAGAAATTCCGGTTCCACTCGGTGTCACGCTTGAGCTGACTTATAGATGCAACCTGAGATGTATTCATTGCTATGTCCAGAATTCTGTTTCGCGAGAGCTCTCGCTGAATGAATGGAAGAAAATTATTGAAAGGTTGAGGGAAAACGGGATTATTTTTCTTACATTCACGGGGGGAGAGCCATTTATAAGAAATGACGCAATAAAAATTATGGAATTCGCATCTCAAAAGGATATGGCATTAAGGATATTTACTAACGGTTCACTTTTAACAGATGAAATTTGTGAGAGGCTCAAAGACCTAAAAATTCTTGAAGTAGAGATGAGCATTTATGGAGATGAAAATGTCCACGATTCTATTACAGGAGTAAATGGGTCATTTAAGAGGCTTTTGAAGTCATTAGAAATTTTAAGAAGAAACGGGATGAAGGTAAATTTAAAGATGGTGGTTATGAAAGGAAATCAAAAGGAGATTGAGAAGGTCCACAGGATAGGAGACACCTTTGGTTCAAAAGCATATTTTGATTTTTTTATAACTCCTAAGGACGATGGGGATATGTCGCCTACAAGGTTAAGGCTTAATAGAAATGAACTTATCAGGGCTTTAAAAATTGTGAAGACCATTTTTAGCACTTGCTCAGTCAAAGATTATGAAGAATTCAAAAATCGTAAATATCTATGCGGTGCAGGAATAAATTTTTTTAACATAAATCCGGAGGGGATTGTATCACCCTGTCTTCAGTTGAGAATCCCTTGCGGAAATATAATCAAAGATGATTTTGAAAAGATATGGAATGGTAAGGAGATGATGAATATAAGAAGAATTCTCAGGAACCTCAATCAGAAATGTTCAGGATGTTCGTATTCCGACTTCTGTCATTATTGTATAGGTATAAATTTGCTGGAAAACGAAAGTTTTCAAAATCCGTCAAAATATTCCTGCCTCCTTGCAAAGGTGAGAAGTAATTTATATAATAATAAAAAACTTAAAAAGGAGAGAGCAGAATGATTGTAGTTCTTAAAGAAGGAGTAAAGGACGAAGATATAGAAAAGGTGAGAAAAAAGGTTGAAGAGCTTGGATACCAGCCTCATGTGCTTAAAGGAATGTTTCGGACAGTGATAAATTGTATCGGAGATGAAAGGGGAAAGGCAGATAATAAAATTTTAGAGGCTATGGAACCGGTGGAAAAGGTTCTCATGGTCCTCGAGCCCTATAAACTTGCTTCAAAAACAACAAATCCAGAAGGAACAAAAGTGCCTATAGGAAAAGGAGTGGTTGTGGGCGGGGAGAAGGTAATTGTAATAGCAGGTCCTTGTTCAGTGGAGAGTGAAAACCAGATTATGGAGGTAGCCCAAAAAGTGAAGGAGGCGGGTGCTCATGCGTTGAGGGGAGGCGCATTTAAACCGAGAACCGCTCCCTATTCGTTCCAGGGGCTCGGAAAAAAAGGGCTTGAGATGCTCGCAGAAGCTGGCAGAAAGACTGGACTTCCCATTGTGACCGAAGTGATGTCTCCGGAAGATGTAAAAACCGTTGCGGAGTATGCAGATGTCCTTCAGGTTGGAGCGAGAAATGTTCAGAACTTTCCTCTTTTGAAAAAACTTGGCAAAACAGATAAGCCCGTGCTTCTAAAAAGGGGGCTGATGACCACTATTGAAGAATTCCTTCTCGCTGCCGAATACATTCTTGCGGAAGGAAATCCTAATGTTATTCTGTGTGAAAGGGGGATAAGGACATTTGAAACTGCCACAAGGAATACCCTTGATATTTCAGCAATCCCTGTTCTCAAGAAAAAGACCCATTTACCCGTAATAGTTGACCCAAGCCATGCAACCGGATACTGGGAGTATGTTCCTCCAATGTGCTATGCGGCTATCGCTGCAGGGGCAGATGGGCTTATTGTTGAGGTTCATCCAAATCCAGAAGAGGCACTGAGCGATGGAACTCAATCTCTCAAGCCTGAAAAGTTTAAAGAAATGATGGAAAACCTTTCAAAATTTGTAAAGGCAGTTGGTAGGAAACTCTAATTGGAAAAAAGGGAATCCATAAAAAAGGCTTATCTGGTTGGAATATGTGGAATAGGGATGAGTGCGCTTGCTGGTATGTTAAAGGAATCAGGCTGGTATGTGGAGGGGTCAGACAAAGCATTTTTACCACCCGCATCGGATTTACTGAATCAGCTGAAAATTCCCTTAAAAAAGGGCTATTCAAAAGAAAATGTGCCAGAAAATTTTGATTGCTACATAATTGGAAATTCCGTATCTTCTTCAAATGAAGAGGCAAAGTATATAATAGAAACCAATAAATATTTCACATCCATGCCTGAAGCACTTAACAGATTTTTTCTCAGTGGTAAAAGGGTTATTCTTGTGACAGGAACACATGGAAAGACCACTCTCTCTTCTTCCATAGGGTGGATGCTGAAAGAAATGGGTTTTTCCGCGGGTTTTTTTGTAGGAGGGATTTTGAAGAATACTTTCAGGTCATACTCTCTGGGAGAGGAATTTTATGTAGTTGAGGGAGACGAATATGATACTGCCTTTTTTGATAAGAAACCAAAATTTTTCCATTTTTCACCAGAAATTCTGATAATAAACTCACTTGAGTTTGACCACGTAGATATCTACAGAGATGTTGAGCAGATTAAAGAGACATTTTTAGAACTCATAAATAGAAATCCGCATTCAAAAATTCTTTGTTCTTCCGAATGGGACCACTTGAAGGATGTAATCAAAAGGTCGGGACGGGAGGTTATATGGTATGGAAGGGGAGGGGAGAGTAGATATAAACCTCTGGAGTTTAAAAATGGTGTATTCTTATTTGATACCCCGCAAGGAAAAATCGTGCTTAAAAATAAATATCTCATAGGTATGCACAATGCTTCAAACCTTTCAGGACTTCTTGCCTGCGCTGATGTTTTAGGACTTGATTTAAAAAAGGTAGTCTCAGTGATGGAGAGATTTGAAGGTGTTAGAAGAAGGCAGGAATTTGTAGGAGAAGTAAGAGGGATAAAAATCTATGATGATTTTGCCCATCATCCCACCGCAGTAGCAGAAACTATAAAGGCTTTCAGAATTACATACCCAGAAAACAGAATTGTGTGCATTTTTGAACCCAGGACCAATTCCTCAAGGAGGAAAGTATTTGAAAATGAATATATCTCTTCCCTCGGGTTAGCTGATATAGTATTTCTTTTGCCAGTATATGGAAGTTCAAATCTTAATAAATATGAAGTTCTTTCTGAAGATTTTATTGTAACTTCTTTAAAAATGAATGGAAAAACAGCAGAAATTCTTAATGGGTATAATGATATTTTTAAAATTAGAAGTTACCTTGTTGAAGGGGATGTCGTTGTGTTTATGTCCTCAGGGGACTTAAACGGGATGCCAAATTCCCTTTTAAAAGCCCTCAAAGATGAAAATTTTTAAAACACTGTATTAAAATTTTTTGACTGTTTTTATAATCCACTTGCTTTGAAGGGTGGCTTGAATTATTATTCTTATTATGAGGAAATCAGAGGTATTACTTTTTCATGATGAAAATACAAGAAAAGCCGAGCTTCTTACCCTCCCCCTTTCTAAACTTCCTGTCACTTTGAATGGAGAACCTGTGGGAGGGGTCTTGCGAGCGGTAAAGGAAAGGATGGAGGAAATGGGGTTTGTGATAAGACCCAATTTTTATTTGGGAGTAGAATATTCATGTTGCATGGGGACAGGGAATATTTCTATTCCATTCTGGGATACCAATGAAACACTAAGAGAGCTTTGTCTGGAAGCGGGGAAAACCCTCTTCACACTTGAAGAACTTCCTGCGGTTATATGGCATGAAATCGGACATGCTTTTTGTTACCTTTATAAACTTTACAGGACCAGGCCTTTCAGAAGGGTATTCAATGTAAAAGGGCATTTTTTCAATACTTATCCATCAAGGGATTATTTTAAGAAGAGACCCTGGAGCAGGGAGTATGTAAATCTAACAGGTGACCATTATGCCCAGAAGCATCCGGATGATGATTTTGCGGAGACATTTGCTACCGTAATGGTTTTAGGAAAAAAATGGAGAAAGGTCTACAGATTCAAACCCGGAGCGTATATGAAACTGGAATGGACAGAGGGGATAATAAAGAAGCTTAAAAGAAAACCCCCGGTTGTGGAAAATGACCCATCTATAAAAGTGAAGCCATTGGAGGAATTTAACATCCCTCTTTATAAATTTTTAGGGATTTCTCCCAAGAGGTATATTAAAAATGCTACAGGATATTTAGACCATTATCTGACAAAAATTTTCTCAAAGAACCCTAAAAAAGAGCACCTTTATCTTCCTCTTTCAGAGGTGATAAAAAACGAAAGAAGGCTTTTGATTGAAAGAATTTCAAAGGCAACAGAGGTGAAAAAAGAAGTGATTTCGGATATTCTTAAAAAGTTTTCAGTGAGAGGGGATGAGATTGGACTTTTTGTTAAGAAAAAAGATCTGGAAAAGAAAATGATAGAACTTGTGTCTCTTGTTTCGGCTCTCGCAGAAGGCTATAAACACAAAGGAAATTTTATGATCGGGGGATAGAAGTTTTTAAAAATCAGAGGAGCCTGAATATTTCTTCTTTTTTCATATAGAGCATGGGTGAGGGTGTTTTTTGGGGAATAAGTTCAGTGATGGGAATTTTTAACTCCGCATGGATTAGATTCGGGGAGAGCTCGTGTAAGAGGTAAGGAACGAACTTCCTTTCCACTATTTGGGGATGGGGAATGGTCAGTTTTCTGGTTTTTAATATGAGATCTCCAAACATAAGGATGTCTATGTCCATAACCCTTGGCTTTTTTTTGTTCTTATTTTTTCTGCCCATTTTCTTTTCAATAGATTCAATCATTTCAAGGAGTTCGTAGGGATTTAGATTTGTCTTGCATTTAATTGCCATGTTAAGGTAGGCCGGTTGAATTTCCTTTACCCCCTCTGGCTGAGTTTCATAAAGAGAGGAACACTCTAATATTTTTAGCCTGGAAATCTTCTTCAGAAGTTTTACTGCTTCTACGATGTTTTTAAAACGATCTCCCTGATTTGAACCAAGCAGGAGGTAAACTTCAACTTCTTTCAATTCTTAAAGGCTTCACCTATCCTTTTACAGGCTTCTTCAATCTTTTCTTCTGAAACTGTGAGAGCCACTCTTACAAATCCTTCACCGTATTTTCCAAATCCTATTCCAGGGGTAATAACCACTCCTTTTTCCAGACATCTTTCTGCCATTTCCATAGAGGACATATTTTCAGGGCATTCCACCCACACATAAAAGGTAGCATCTGAAGGATGCGCATTTAATCCGAGTTTTTCAATCCCTTTTAAGAATATTTCTCTTCTTTTTTTATACACCTCCCGATTCTGCTGGGACACTTTGTCATATATTTCAAGGGCTTTGATTCCCGCATACTGAACAGCCTGAAACACTCCGGAGTCCACATTTGTTTTTACTTTCAGGAGTGCGTTTACAATTTTTCTATTTCCCACTGCAAATCCTATTCTCCATCCTGTCATGTTAAATGTCTTGGAGAGGGAATGAAATTCTATAGCGCATTCCATCGCTCCTTCTACTTCAAGTATACTGTGGGGTTTTTCATTCCAGAATATCTCAGAATAGGCAGCATCTGAGGCGATAATTATTCCGTGTTTAAGGGCGAATTGGACAACTTCTTTTAGGAATGAAAGTGGAGCAGTTGCGGATGTTGGATTATTTGGATAGTTTATAAACATCAATTTTGTTCTTTTAACAACTTCTCCGGGGATGGATGAAAGGTCGGGAAGGAAGTTGTTGGTCTTGAGAAGTGGCATAAAATATGGAACACCATCAGCAAAAATTGTAGATGCGTAGTAAACAGGATATCCAGGATCGGGAATGAGGACATATTCCTCTTTATTTATCACCCCGAGAGGGAGATGGGCAATTCCTTCTTTGCTTCCAATAAGTGTTATGACCTCATTTTCGGGGTTTAAAGTGACACCAAATCTTCTTTTGAACCATTCCGCAAATTTTTCTCTCAATATAAACATTCCTTCGTAAGAGGGATATCTGTGATTTGAGGGGTCTAAAGCGGCTCTATATAAAGCTTCAATAATTTCTTTTGAAGTAGGTAGATCCGGATCTCCTATTCCGAGGCTTATGACATCTATGCCTCTTTTTTTTACCTCTTCTTTTTTCTTATCAAGTTCTGCAAAAAGATACGGGGGGAGTTTCTTTAGTTTTTCTGATACATCCATTCCTATTCTTCTTCCTCATCCTCTGGTTCTTCTTCAAACTCTTCCTCAAATTCTTCCTCAAATTCTTCTTCTTCAAATTCCTCTTCTCCCAGCTCTTCCTCCAGTTCCTCCTCCTCTTCTTCCTCAATTCTTTCTTCATAGGATTCTTCATCCAGAAGGGAGTCAAGTTCTGCAGGGTCTGCAACTTCGATTTCTATTAGCCAGCTGTCTTCCGATTCGGGGTCGTCATTCAGGATTTCAGGAGATTCTGCAATTTCCACATTTACATCAATAACTTCTCCACCGAGAGGGGCAATGATGTCAATTGCTCCTTCTTTTTCTGTGACGATTTCTCCCATTGTTTCTCCTGTCTCAAAGGTTTCCTCCGGGTCAGGAAGTGTAATCTCCTCCACAAAGCCGTATTTCGCTATGAAATACTCTGTCACCCCAATTTTTGCAGTGGTTTTCCCTCTCCTTTTTTTTGGAAGAACCCAAAGGTGGTCCTTGCTATATCTTTTCTCCATCTTTGTCCCCCTTTTTTGAAAGGCTTTTAACAAGGATTAAATAGAATGTCAAGAGTTTTTAAGAAGTTTTAAGGTGCTCTTTTAAAATTCCAAAGAGGTTTTTTAACATGCTGTATGACCTCAATAAATGGGGTTTCTTCAATTTTCCTTTGATAAGCGTCTCAGGATTTTCACCAAGAATTACAGGCTCTGGTCTAAAACCGAGAGAGAAGAGAAATTTCAGGTATGGAATTTTTTCGGGTCTTTTGAATCCCATAATTCTACAAAGAACTACATCAGCTGAAATGGCATCGTTTGAAGAAAGTATAAAATCTGTTTTCCTGACTTTTCCAGTTACAGGTCCATCGCCTTCGCAGGAGAATGTTCCGTCAACTATTACAATATGCGGAGGAAAGTTCCTCCATATATCAATAAAAACCATTCCTGAAACATCTGCAAATCCCTTCGCGTGATACCTTCTTAATTTCATTGGTTCTGGAAGGATTCCGAACATGTTTTTCAATGCTCCGCTCATTCTGTAAAATCCATGCATCTTTGCAACGGGCAGGTCAATGATAAGAGGATTTTCAAGTAATTTTTGATGAATTTTTTCAATCCCGAGTCTTCCTCCGAAATTGTGTTCCACCATTTTTCCCTCTGAAAGGTTTAAGAATTCAACGCCTTTATCCATTATCACTTTCATTATTCTACTTCCTTCAAGAAGCGTTTTTAAATTCCACCACACTATTGATGGGCTTTCTGCAATGTATATTTTTGTATCGTTTTTTAACTCCCTTATCAGGTCAATCACGGCGGAGAGAACCTCAGGAGAGGTTTGTGTTCCCTTTTTATCTTTTCCTCCACCCGCGAGGTTAGCTTTAATTATGACAAATGGTTTTTCATAAAGGAGCTTTCGCAGATACTCTATTCCGCCCCACATTTTCAGGGACTTTTTTATAGCAGCGAGAATATCCTCATTTACCTTTGAAATACCGACATATTTTTCAAACTTCATGTATGAAGAAATCATTTTTTCATCGGGTTTGAAATCCAGTTCTTTCCCGAAATGGAAAAGGATGAAAATTAAAACCAGAAGGGCAATTATCATCCCTCCGAAGACTATAGCAGAGAGCCCGGGCATCGCGAGCAAAAATTTTGCGGATTTATTTTTGAAACTTTCAATATCGCCTACGAAGAATAGCCTTTTGAAGTTTAACAGGCAAAATATGAGAAAAATGAGAAGAGAGACGGAGACAAGTTTTAATCCGTTTCCTCTTTTTTTCCTTTCAGCATTAAATCCTGCAACATATCCCAGAATGCTGAAAAGGTAATACATAAGAAAGGCGAGAGCAACAACGGGAAAAGGAAGGTTCCTCGCTTCTATCCAGTACATCCAGCACCAGTCCGGATAAAGAAGATAGCAGAGCAGGGCAACGGGCATGCAGAAGAGTGTCTCAAAAATTATGAGGGTGAAGAAGTATTTGTTTTTAAAAAGGTATCCACCTTTAATGATATTATCAAAGGTAGAGGCAGAAAATAAACTTCCTATGATGAACATCATTATGTAATCTGCAGGGATTGTCGTTATCATTTTTTTATTTTATCAAAATTCCTACCCATTTGAAATTTTCCAGATAATGGATATCATTTTTTTATGGCTTCTGAAGAAAAAAAGGGGAATTATATAAAATTTCTTGGAACAGCTGGGGCGCGGTTCGTTGTTATCAAACAGTTAAGGTCATCAGGAGGATTTATTTTAAATTTTGACGGTTACAGAATACATGTTGACCCTGGTCCAGGAGCTATAGTTAAGCTCAATTCTTCAAAGCCCAGACTTGACCCCTATCATACCGATTGCGTCCTCATTTCTCACAGGCACCTTGACCACACAAACGATGTGAATGTTGTTATTGAAGGGATGACAAATGGAGGTCTTCAGAAAAGGGGGGTTCTTATCACTCCTCAGGATTGTCTTGAGAATGACCCTGTGGTCCTCAGGTATGTGAGAGATTATCTGGAGAAGATAATTGTAGTTAAAGAAAAAGAGGAAATAGACCTGGGTCCAGTAAAAATAACCCCTGTGTTCAAGCTTCAGCATGGTGTTGAAAACTATGCCTTTCTCTTTCAATGGAAAAATGGAAAAATTCTTTTCATTTCAGATACAGAATTCTTTGAAATGCCCCTGAAGAAAAAAATGGCTGATGTTTTAATAGTAAACACTGTTTTGACCGAAAGAAGGCAGGGCGTTTTGCATCTCTGTATTGACGATGCAATGAAGATAATAGAAAAGGTTCACCCAGAACTTGGAATACTCACTCATTTTGGAATGCACATGGTTCAGAGCAAACCGTGGGAGATTGCTGAGAACCTGTCCAGGGAAAGCGGGTTGAAAATAATTGCTGCGAATGATGGGATGAGGATAGATTTGTAATGGCAATTTATCCCTCAAAAAGAACTTTTAATGCCCTAACAAAGAACGGAGGGCTTGTTCCTGTTTGTAAAGAGATATTTCTTGATTTTGAAAACCCATTAACTGTTTTTTCAAGGGTAAAGAAGTTTGATTATCCATTCCTTCTTGAAAGTGTAGAGGGCGGAGAAAAGTGGGGCAGATTCAGTTTTATAGGTTTTTCACCTTTTGCAGTTTTTGCCTTTAAAGACGGAGATTTTAAAATTTCTCTGAGAAAAGGGGTTGAGAGAGGAAAGGCGAAGACTCCGCTTGAGCCTGTAAAGGAATTTTTAAAAAGATACAGGGTTGTGAGATATGAAGGGCTTCCGAGATTTCTTGGAGGAGCAGTTGGATACATCTCCTATGACTGCATAAGGTTTTTTGAAAAGTTGAAAATTTCTTCAAGGGAAATTCTAAATCTTCCAGATGCAATGTTTTTGTTTACTGACAGGTTCATAGTTTATGACAATCTCAGGCATACATTTCTTATTGTAGTGCTGGCTGAAAAGGGTGGGTATGAAGATGCCTTGAAGGAGATAGAAAGTATAGAGAAGGTCATAAGAAAAGATAAGTTTGAAAGGGATGAGATTTATCTGGACAAAGTTTCCCCGCTCAAGACATCTTCAAACTTTACAAGAAAAAGGTTTGAGGAAATTGTAAGGATTGCAAAGGAATACATATTTGCAGGGGATGTGATACAGGTTGTTCTTTCTCAAAGATTGAAAGCCCATTACTCAGGTGACCCATTCAGGATATACAGGGCATTGAGGGTTATAAATCCATCACCCTACATGTTCTATCTTGACCTGCATGACTTTCAAATCATAGGCTCTTCTCCTGAAATCCTCGTAAGGGTTGAAGGAAGGGAGATTGAGGTAAAACCAATAGCAGGGACCAGACCGAGGGGAAAGACAAGGGATGAAGACATGAAACTTGAAAATGAACTTGTGAATAGTGAAAAGGAGAGGGCAGAGCACATAATGCTCGTTGACCTCGGGAGGAACGATGTAGGAAGGGTTTCTTTGCCGGGGAGTGTGAAAGTGACAGACCTTATGGTTGTTGAGAGATATTCTCATGTTATGCACCTGGTAAGCTCTGTAAAGGGAATTTTAAAGGACGATGTGGATATGTTTTCAGCCTTCGTTTCTGCTTTTCCTGCAGGCACCGTCACAGGGGCTCCAAAGATAAGGGCTATGGAAATAATTGATGAACTTGAGAATGAAAGAAGGGGGATATACGCTGGGGCTATCGGATATTTTGACTACTCAGGAAACATGGATATGGCAATTGCCATAAGGACACTTATAAAAAGGGGAAAGGAAGTATATATTCAGGCAGGAGCAGGAATAGTTGCTGATTCAGAACCATCAGCAGAGTATGAAGAGACTCTCTCAAAAGCGAGGGCACTTTTAAGGGCTGTGGAGATGGCAGGAAAGAAATAGCTTTTTCTTGAATTTTTAATTTTCTGGATATATAAAATTTGTCAAAATTTTTAAGGAGGTGCAGAAATGTGGTGGATACCAATTGTAGGGGTGATTGGAGTTTGTATTGCACTCGGCATATTTTTCTACATACGCTCACTTCCATACGGAAATGAAAGGATGCTTTCCATATCCGAGAAAATTCATGAAGGAGCAATGGTTTTTCTAAAAAGGGAATACTCAATCATTGCTGTTTTTATCATCTGCCTCTTTCTCATTCTTTTCTTCAGTCCGGGCCTGGGTCCACTTACTGCCATATCATTTGTATTTGGTGCTATTTCCTCAATGCTTGCTGGATTTATAGGAATGAAATCAGCAACGAGGGCAAATGTGAGAACTGCTATGGCTGCTGATAAGTATGGAAGGGAAGCAGCTCTGAGGGTGGCATTTCTCGGTGGTTCTGTTATGGGATTAGCAGTTGCAAGTCTGGGACTTTTTGGTCTTGGACTTCTTTTTTACCTTCTTACAGGGCAAAACATAACTGCAATAAATGGATTTGCAATGGGAGCATCGTCAATAGCCCTTTTTGCCCGTGTTGGTGGAGGGATATATACAAAGGCAGCAGATGTTGGTAGCGACCTCGTTGGAAAAATTGAGGCTGGAATTCCTGAAGATGACCCGAGAAATCCCGGGGTTATTGCTGATAATGTGGGAGACAATGTCGGAGATGTTGCGGGAATGGGAGCAGACCTCTTTGAATCCTATGTTGGAAGCGTGGTTGCTACTATAGCAATAGGTTATGCCCTCAATAGACCAGAACTTATGTCACTCCCTTTATATCTCATCACCATTGGTTTCTTTGCGTCAATCCTCGGTGTAATTTCCATATTTGGATTTCAAAAACTTCATCCCCAGACTGCTTTAAGGAATGCTACTTATGTGGCAGTTTTGGTTTTTATAATTGGTTCCTTCTTTCTTATAAGAAGCATAACAGGTGAACTTTACAATTTTTATTCCCTTCTCGCAGGAATTATAGCAGGCGTTTTGGTGGGATTTCTGTCAGAGTTTTATACATCAAAATCTCCCATAAAGGAAATTGCTGAATCAAGCAAAACAGGTGCAGCGACAAATCTCATCACAGGTTTTGCAGTTGGTATGGAAAGCACCCTTTTGCCTGTCCTCGTAATAGCCTTTGGGATATTTATAGCCTACAAGGCATCTGGAATATATGGAGTGAGCCTCGCTGGAGTTGGTATGCTCGGCACAATCGGTATAGTGATGTCCGTTGATGCATACGGTCCCATTGCAGATAACGCAGGTGGAATCTCAGAGATGTCTCATCTCGGTCCCCAGACAAGGGCAATAACAGATACCCTTGATGCCCTTGGGAACACAACCGCAGCAATAGGAAAGGGATTTGCTATAGGTTCCGCAGCACTTACAGCCCTTGCCCTTTTCAGCGCATACATATCCACAGTTAAGCATGTTCTCGGGAAAGAGGATTTTATTATAAGGCTTACAGACCCGGAGGTAATAGTTGGATTATTTATAGGTGCCTCTATTCCCTTTTTCCTCGCTTCTGTTGCACTTAAGGCTGTAGGTAAAACTGCTTTTTATATAGTGAATGAGATAAGAAGGCAGTTCAAAGAAATACCCGGATTGCTTGAGGGTAAAGCGGAACCAGATTCTGCAAGGTGTATAGCAATAACCACAACAGGTGCCCTGAAAAAGATGGTTCTTCCTGGAGTTACTGCAGTTATTGCTCCAATTCTTGTCGGTGTTATATTTGGACCAGCTGCCCTCGGTGGAATGCTCGCTGGTGCTATTACAAGTGGATTATTCATAGGATTGCTTATGGCTAATGGCGGAGGAGCGTGGGACAATGCAAAGAAGTTTATTGAGGCAGGAAATTTTGGAGGAAAGGGTTCAGATGCCCATAAAGCAGCAGTTGTTGGAGATACTGTTGGTGACCCATTTAAGGATACCGCAGGTCCATCAATGAACATCCTCATCAAGCTTATGTCCATTGTCTCACTTGTCTTTTCACCCCTCATTCTAAAACTCCACTCCCTTTTGTTTTAAACGGAATAAGAAGTTGATTAACTTTTTGAAGGAGGGGGGTTTTATTTATCTAAAGATGATGAAATTGAAAGTTTTTGTTTTATAAATAGTTCAACTTCCCTTTTTTCTTTAATTGCGAAAAAGCGAAAAGAGAGGAATGCCTTAGCCTCTTCTTATCCTTACGAGAGAAATTATAAAGACGATAACCATTACAGGAATGGCGATATTGAAAACGGTGTTGACAGAGGATTTCCACAGAAGGGTAGCAGTTCCTGATAGAAATTCCTCCCTTGTCCCCACATGGGTATATCTGTCCCAGAGTCTGAGAACTATGAAAACCTCTCCTAAGAGAGAAATCAGTGCGATGATTGCTCCGTAGATAAATCCCTTTTTCCTCAATTCCCTTGCGAGGAAATAGCCACCTGCGTATGGAAGGTAGTAGAGGAAAAGGAGAATGTAAATCCAGTCAAGGATTCCTATTTCTGGATTTTCCGGAAAATACATCCACATCCAGTGAGGAGCCATGAAATAGGAAACAATTACAGATATGATGAAGACTGTTGAGAAGAGAAGTCCCCATCTGAAGGCAGATTCCTTGAGCAGGGAGCTTTCCTCCCTTTTCTGAATAAGGGCGTAGATAGAGCCAAAAAGGCTCAGGACTGGCAGGTCAATCAGAAATGTTTTGACCACCCCCTTTCATTTTTTATATTTTTATTTCAACTTTTTGAACTTTCAAGAAATTTCTTAAATCCAGCCTTCTATCCCGAACTGAAAAATTGTTTGATAGAAACTTTTATTCTGGCATAATAAACAAAATGAAAGGGAAAATAAAAATCTCTCCGTCAATCCTCGCAGGAGATTTCTCCTGCCTTGGAAGGGAAATAAAAAAGATTGAAAAAGCAGGCATTGATTACTTCCACATTGATGTTATGGATGGGGTATTTGTCCCGAATATCTCTATTGGTTTTCCAGTGATAGAAAGTGTAAAAAAAATTACAGCTGTTCCCCTTGATGTCCATCTCATGATTATTGAGCCAGATAAATACATTGAGAGAACTGCGGAAATAATAAAAGAAGGAATTATTTCCTTCCATATAGAATCCGCAAGACATCCCCACAGAATCCTTACCCATATAAAATCCTTTAATGGAATAATGAGCGGAATTGCCCTTAATCCAGGAACCCCATTACACACCATTGAAGAACTTATTGACCTCATAGATGTTCTTCTGATAATGACTGTGAACCCGGGATTTTATGGTCAGAAATTCATAAAGGAGATGATACCGAAGATAGAGAGGGCTAAGGAGATTATAGAAAAGAGAGGTAGTAAAACACTTATTGAGGTTGATGGTGGAGTAAATTCTGAAAATATTGAGGATATAATAAAAGCAGGTGCTGACATCGTTGTCGCGGGCGCATTCATTTTTAAAAATGAAAATCCGTTGGAAGCAATTAAGGAAATAAGAGAAAAATCAAAAGTTTATGGAAAATAAGGGAAGGATTTTCGTCGTCTCAACTCCGATAGGAAACCTTGAAGATATAACATTGAGGGCATTAAGAATCCTGAAGGAGGTGGATTTTATTCTTTCGGAAAATCCGAGAAAAACCTTAAGGCTTCTCAACCATTACGAAATAAGAAAACCAGTTTTTCCTTTTTTTCAGAGGACGGATGAAAAAAGGATTGTCGCTTACCTTGAAAGGGTCAAAAATGGTGAAAGGTGTGCTCTCGTTGTAGAGGCTGGAACCCCTGGAATTTCAGACCCTGGTGAGGAGGTAATAAAAAGGGCTATAGAGATGGGAATAGAAATAATTCCTGTTCCAGGACCATCTGCTTTGACAACAGCCCTTTCGGTAGCAGGGGCGCCGACAGGAAAGGGATTTATTTTTCTGGGTTTTCCTCCTCACAAGAAGAAAAGAAAGGAGTTTTTTAAAAACCTGAAAAACTATGATAAGACAATTGTCATTTATGAGTCTCCTTACCGCTTAAAAAATACCCTGAAGGAGATTGCTGAAGTGGATGAAAACTTCAATGTTGCATTGATGAAAGAAATGACAAAAATCTATGAAAAATTCTACAGAGGAAGGGCAGGGGATATAGCAAAAATTTTTGACCAGATGGAAGATATTAAAGGCGAATGGACTATTGTTTTGTGGAGGGGATGAAAAGATTTTAGGCTTTAGGCTATTATAGGCTACAGGCGGTAGGCTGAAGGAGGTATTTTATTAAGTTTTTCAAATATCAAAACTATTCCCTTAAGCCTTCAGCCATCAGCCTATTAAAGAAGGAGAGCTTCCTTTAACTCCCCTCTTTCGTAAAGAGGGGTAGGGGGAGATTTTTTAAAAAATTGGAATTTGACGAAAAATTTATAGAGGGAAAATCCCTCAACAAAGGAAGAAAGTCAGATAATTTCTTCCCATCCTTCCCTTGCATCCTTAATCTTCCCCCCTCTTATCAAGAGGGGGGACACAGGGGGGAGATGAAAAACCCCTCCCCCGCCCTCCCCTTACAAAGGGGAGGGGAAATGCAGGTAAGGAGGGGGTAATGTAAAAATGTGGAGATTTTTAATCGGAAAAGGGAAGGAGCAAAGGAAACAGACCAGATAATTTCTTCCCCCTTCAGCCTACCGCCTTCAGCCTCCCGCCTTCAGCCTATTATCACCACGGTGGATTTGGGTTGCCTGTCCATTTTCCTGTGTTCTTTACATCGTGCCTGAACTTTGGCCAGGGAAGTAGGGATGGGGATGGAACTGGTGAACCTGTTGAAAGGGCATAGACATTATAGTCACCAGACCCTACAACAACTTCAAGTTTTCCATCATTATCTATATCACCGATGGATGGGGAGGAGAACACAGCATTTCCTGTTGTATATGACCATAATAAAGAGCCATCCTCCCCGTTCAGGGCATAGATTTTATGGTCAGCAGACCCTACAACAACCTCAAGTTTCCCATCATTATCTATATCACCGAGGGATGGGGAGGATTCCACATACTCTCCTGTTGTATATGACCATAATAATGAGCCATTTTCTCCGTTCAGGGCATAGATTTTATGGTCAGCAGACCCTACAACAACCTCAAGTTTCCCATCATTATCTATATCACCGAGGGATGGGGAGGATTCCACAACATGTCCTGTTGTATAGACCCATAGTAAAGAACCATTTTCTCCGTTCAGGGCGTAAATATTATCCTCAGAAGTTCCTACAACAACCTCTAATTTTCCATCATTATCTATATCCCCGAGGGATGGGGAGGAGCGCACCCAATCTCCTGTTGTATACGACCATAGTAATGAGCCATTTTCTCCGTTCAGGGCATAGACCTTATAGTCATCAGACCCTATAACAACCTCAAGTTTTCCATCATTATCTATATCCCCGAGGGATGGGGAGGAGTACACATTCCCTCCTGTTGTATATGACCATAGTAAAGAGCCATTCTCTCCGTTCAGGGCATAGATTTTATGATCCCAGGACCCTACAACAACCTCAAGTTTTCCATCATTATCTATATCCCCGAGGGATGGGGAGGAGAGTACATAATCTCCTGTTGTATAGGACCATAATAATGAGCCATTTTCTCCGTTCAGGGCATAGACTTTATAGTCCTCAGACCCTACAACGACCTCAAGTTTCCCATCATTATCTATATCCCCGAGGGATGGGGAGGACCTCACAGTATCTCCTGTTGTATAGAACCATAGTAGAGAGCCATTCTCTCCGTTCAGGGCATAGATTTTATGGTCATAAGACCCTACAACAACCTCAAGTTTTCCATCGTTATCAATATCACCGAGGGATGGGTAGGAGATCACAGCACGTCCTGTTGTATAGGACCATAGTTTGATAATAGCGGTTACAGTCCAGGGATAAGATGGAGGGGATGGGTCTATATTCCCAGCAGAATCAATTGCTCTAACACTGAATGTATGGGACCCATAAGAAAGCCCGCTATATACCTTCGGTGAAGAGCAGGATGAATAACTACCTCCATCTAATTGGCACTCAAAGGTTGAGCCCATTTCAGTAGATGTAAATGTAAATGTTGCTGATGTTGAGTTTGTAGGGTTATCTGGAAATGAGGTAATAGTTGTATCAGGGGGTATTATATCATTGAGAACAGATACTGCACTGCTCCTGTTCCCAGCACCATCCTGAACCACTATATAAACCGTTCCATACTGATTATCTCCAATGCTTATTTCTGAAAAACTACCATCCGCATTTGCATGAACACGCGCTATCTCATTTGTAAGCCCACCATCTGAATATATAACTACCCATGCATTGCTCTCAACCGCTCCTGCTAAACCCGAGACTGTATCTGCCTGACCAGGTGGATTCTGATTGATTGTAATTTTACCCGTATCAGGAGGAGAGGGAGGGGTCGTATCAATCGCCCATGAATAACTTGCAGGGGTTGTCTCAACATTTCCTGCGGAGTCTATTGCTCGGACAGAAAATGTGTGTGAACCCTCTGAAAGGTTTGTGTATGTTTTTGGTGATGTGCAGGTTTCCCATGAACCACCGTCAATCTGGCATTCAAAGGTGCAATTTTCCTCATCACAGGTGAATTCAAAAGTTGCAGAAGTTGAGTTTGTTAGGTTCTGCGGGTATGATGTCATAGTTGTTTCAGGTGGGATTGTGTCAATCGTCCACGAATAAGTAGCAGGTGTTGAGTCCACATTCCCTGCTGAATCTATTGCCCTAACATCAAATTCATAATTCCCATCAGAAAGCCCTGAGTATGTCTTCGGAGATACGCAGGATGACCATCCACCATTGTTCAACTGGCATTCAAAGGTGCAACTTGCCTCATTACAGGTGAATTCAAAAGTTGCAGAAGTTGAGTTTGTTAGGTTCTGCGGGTATGATGTCATAGTTGTTTCAGGTGGGATTGTGTCAATCGTCCATGAATAAGTAGCAGGGATTGAGTCCACATTCCCTGCTGAATCAATAGCCCGGACACTGAATGTATGTGAGCCCTCAGAAAGGTTTGTGTATGTTTTTGGTGATGTGCAGGTTTCCCATGAACCACCGTCAATCTGGCATTCAAAGGTGCAATTCTGCTCGTTGCAGGTAAAGGTAAATGTTGCAGAAGTTGAGTTTGTAGGATTTTGTGGATATGAAGTAATTGTTGTTTCAGGTGGTGTGGTGTCTCCACCACCACCACCTCCACCTCCTCCGCAATCCTGTGGACAACTTGTTTCTGTCTCACCGGATTCACATACCCCATTGCCACAAATAGCACCTCCACCTCCCCCCTGCTGAACGCATCTTCCGTGCTGGCAGAGATATCCCGAGGGGCAATCGGAGTTGTCTCTGCATACCTTCTCCATAAACTCCTCAACCCTTGAGCAGGAGAAAAGGAGGATAATGAGTGGAAGGATTTTTAAAATTTTTTTCATAGATAACCTCCTATACAGAATGATATTCCCATTAAGTCGGAATCAAGGAAGAATCCGCTGAAGATATGGATTGGTCTCAGGAATGAGTGAAAACCAAATTCAATCCTGAAGGCAGGGGATGTCTCAGAGTATCCATAACCACTCAAATACTCAATGTTTAATGATGGCTTTGTGTATAATCCGAATTTGCTACCCTTTAAAAAGTCAATCCCGAGCATTGAATAGAATTTGAAGAGATTATCAGTTATATTTTTTCCATCATCGGATAGTTCTCCGTATGTATATTCCATTCCAAATGAGAGAAGGAATGGAAGGGAGATTTTATAACCCAGACCGCCACCATAAGAAAATCCACCTAATGATGAAATGGAATAGTTTATCATGGGATATATGAATAAACCCGAATTCCTCCTTCCTCCTCTCCTTTCAAGAACTGCCTCAACCTCTATCACCTTTTTCTCCTCAACATTGATTCCCTTTTCATAGAACAAATTCTCTTTCTCAACTCTTATCTTATGCTCACCAATTATCACCTTGAATGTTCCTGGTGCCTTTCCAATTCTTTTTCCATCTAAATAAACATCAGCCTCAATGGCATTCCCTTTCTCATCATAAGCCCTGACCTTTATAGCTCCTTCTCTCGGAACAAGTTTGAATGAAAGGACCTTCTCCTCTCCCCTTGCTACATCCACAACCTTTCCTGTTTCATAGAATTTCGGGTCTTTGAGAATAACCTCATACCTTCCAGGCTCAACCTCATACCTCGTTAAAGGCGTCCTTCCAATTCTTTGCTTGTTGATTACAACATCTATTCCATCTGGTTCTGATTGGACGCTTATATAACCAATATCGGGGGTGAGTTTCACCTTAACAGGAGCCATACCCTTTTTGACAATTATGTCCTTCTCCTCTGTCAGGTGTTTTGGGAGTTTGAATGCAACCCTGTATGCCCCTTCCCTTAACAACTTTGAGCAGGGTGTATTGCAAAGAGGCTTTCCAGTGACCTCAACCATTGCACCCTGTGGCTCACTATCAAAACTCACAATCACCTCTTCTTCCTCCTTTATCTCCCATCTTTCAGGTCTCTCTCCCAATTCCTTTCTTCCTGAAATCCCTGTTAAAAGCTCCATTGCACAGGACCTCACAAGCTTTACGAGGTCATCAAAACTGCAACCCTCACACCTCCTCGTAATGGAGTTGTCTATGGATGCAGATGGGGTGTCATATAAGACAAGTTTTAGATAATATCTCCCTTGAATATAGTCTAAACTTCCAACAACAAGTTTATCCGCCTGAAGAACCCTTCCGTAATCAACCTCACATTCAATATCACTGCATCTGCTCAGGTCTATGTTCTTATCGCGAAGTATTGCAAACACATTCTCCTTTGTCATCACCCTGTAGTTTGTAATCCTCGCTGCCTCCTCCATCACAACCCCCCTCAAAAAATCCGTATTTATCTCCTCAGGCACTCCCTTCCCCTTCCTGATTTCCAGAACAGCAAGGTCTCCCTCCCTTTCTGTTGCTGAAAGGTTAAAAATGAACCCCGATGAAAGGAGGATTAGAAAGAGAAAGGCAAAAACCCTCTTCATATCTTTAAATTATCATAATCAAGCCCAACTGTAGACACACACGGACATTGTTACCAGGGAAGGGGGTTGGAAATTTGAGTTAGAAGGTGTAAAATTAGATAAAGAGGCTGTTTTTTTTGTTATAGAGAGTGCGTTGGGGTCAATGTGAATAAGGAGTTTCAAGGATTTAAAGAAAGAAATATGAAATCGTTATCCTTACGCAATTCATACTTGATAAAATAATTCCCATTTATCAACATATCCCTTTCGCCAAAAAGATAAAAAATAAAAATGGGGACACACTCACAAAGTGGTAATAATCTATATGTACAGTACATCGTACCAAATTTTTGACGGAAAAAGCGGATTTGCCTATCAAAAAATGATTTTTATCCTTAAAAAGTAAAACCTATTACTTAAAACTGTGGGAAGTTACAGGTTAAATTTTGCCAAACTTTGGATGGTCTTCTCAACCTTGTCATGAGAAAGGTCCTTTTATGCTGAAAATCAAAAAATTCTTCTTGATTCCTAATCGTAATGGTATATAATAGATTTATGGATTTGGAAGAGAAAGAAACAATGACGGTAATATCTAAACTTTACTTGGAAACTTCGGTAGTTAGTATGTATTATTCGGATGATGACCTATATAAAAGAGATTTAACTCAATTATTTTGGAAAGAGGTTCTGCCTCATTTTGATACATACATATCAGGTTTTGTCATTGACGAAATAGAAGCCACGGAAGACCCTGATCTTAGAAAAAACTTAGAGAACCTGGTAAGAGGGTTTAATATTTTGGAAATAACTGAGAATACTTTAAAATTAGCAGAGCTTTATTTGTCTTACAGACGGTTACCTCGGATGGACGCTCGCCATATTGCTGTTGCGAGTCTTGGAGATATGGATTTTTTGGTTACATGGAATCTTAAACATCTTTATAAGCGTGGAACACAAGAAATGGTGCGTGAAATAAATACAAGATTAAGGATACCCATTCCTATAATTGTTACACCTGAAGACTTTTTAGAAGAGGAGGTATAAAATGCCAAAGAAAGAGGTTACAAAGCAAGACAAAGAAAATATACGAAGGAAGGTAGCGCGGGAATTTCCGCTATCAAAGTGTTTACAAGAAATTCATTTCTACAGGTATGTAAGGGAAATTGAGGAACAAACGATGACCACAGAAGAAATCATAAACGAGATTAATGAGAAGGTTCGTTATTTTAAAGAGAAAATGAACCAACACACATAGAATAAATTAAAATGATACCACCGCTTCTTCATATAACAACGGATAAAAGGAGCCCTCCAGCCTGTTGGGAGGAAGTTTTATGCTGAAAATCAAAAAATTCTTCTTGATTCCTAATCGGAAAGGTATATAATAGATTTATGGATTTGGAAGGAAAAATAAGGAAAGAAAAAAGGAGTTATAATGAACTCAAGGAAGGAATGGATTAGGGGGAAATGCATGAGAATAGGGCAGCTTAAAACCGTGATTTTTGAAGGTGTGGAATGGCATCCACTAAAAAGTAAATACAAATGAAAGGGGGGTGAAAAAATGAAAAAAGTGGCTTGGAAATTGTTAGGTTTTGTTTTGGGAACGTCACTTTTCTGGTATGGGTGCAAAAACCACCCACCTACTAATCTTACAATTACCGTCCGTGATATTACGCTTTCCTATTATGTTCCACAGGGAGTTATGGAGGATTTTTGGGTACTGGCATCTAAAGCTGCGGATATGCCTTTGTCTTGGAAAGTAATGGTTGCTACACTATCAGGCAAAAGATTTTCAAGTATATGGGAATTAGAAAGGGAATTTATGAATATAGGTGAGGCTGCAGACTTAATTGAAAGGGCGGCACTTTTTCCTCTGTGGAATAGTGGAGTGTGGAAAGCCATCAGTGAGCAGGATGTAAGACTACTTTTTGTGGAAAGGCTTGAGAGGGGAGATGAAAAAGCCCTAGCATTGCTACGAACAATATATAGCCTTTATAACTCGCACTTTAACCAACTTGGTGTAGGATTTGAATTGTTGAAAGTAATCACGATTCTTAATTTAAGAGGAAAAAAATTGAGTAAAATGCTGCAAAATGTTGATAGGTATTCAAAGGAATTCGTTGTCTCTTCTCCTATTACGGTTGAATCTGGTGATGTTTTAAATTTTAAAGCATATGCTACAGATCCCGACGGAGATACTCTTATTTATACATGGAGTATAAGTTCTCCATCTACTTTGGTTTCCCTTAGAGAATCATCTTTTTCAAATACAATAGGTGAATCTGTAGATTGGAGAATTCCTGAAAGCGTTACCAAACCCACAGACTACACAATTGCTGTTATGGTAAGCGATGGAAGAGGAGGCGTTGCATCTACAACTGTGATTCTCACGGTGAATCCGCCTGAAAAGTAAAGATCCTATTGCCTCGTAGGGCCGTGCTTAAGAGTTAGGGGCACTTCTTCCGTAGAACTAATTGAGTAAAAATGGCAAAATTCCGAAGTGGTAAAGTAGATTTAAGTTTTTAGCGATTCACAAACACTGATAGAGATAAGATAGAGAGATAGTTTTCATGAAATTTTTTCAACTATATAACTCCAAAGCTTTTTTAAAAGCGAGCATTTGCGCAATGTTCCGTGCGATGGAGGGAGGGTCAATCCACTCGCTTCTAAAATTCCTAACCCATATTGGTTGTGTAATTGTTTGAATTTTGGGGTGGGTAGTTTTGAGTATTACTCTCCAGCCTACCTCTTTAACGTTTTGGAGGGTGTTAATGCGTTTTTCCAAACTTTCTTCCCATTCTTTCTGGAGTGTTTTTACTCTTTCTGTGATATTTTTGATTTCGTGTGTATATCTTTTCGCTTCTTCGGGGTCACGGGCATTTTTGATTGCCTCACGGTATTTTTCTAACCTCTCTATTTCCGACTTTATTTCTTCATAATGCAACAATGGGGATATTTCAGAAGGATATAAGAAATCTTCTCTCATTTCCTTTATAATATTTTTTTGGAAAGCTTCGCTCATATACACAGTGGCTAATTTGGCAATAGGATCGGCTTCGTTTCCCGTTATAACTTCTAAGTCTATTACATCATCAGATGATTTGAGCACATCTTTGTAAATATGTAATTTTTTTCTAAATGTTTTTTTCGCAAGAATCTGCCCAATGATTCCGTCTACAATAGTAAGTTCTAAATCAATAATCCTACAGTTATAAGAGGCATATTTAATTTCTACAATTTTTGGTTTTAACTCAGAAGTTAACCGTAACTTCTTAAATGGCTTAGTTTCTTTTTCAGATATAATAAAAAATGGGTAATTAAACATATTTGCTATCCTGAGCTTTAAATCCATTTTGAGTTTTCTGTATGGATCGTGTGTTTTCGCTGGTATGTATTCGCCATTTTTACTAAATCCTTTCCCTAACCCATCAAATTCGATAGATAAAATAGGTTTAGCATTTTTGGTGCAGAGGGTATAATCAACATTTAATTTTAAAAATATCTCACGCTCCTCAGGAGTTAAAAAAGGTTTAATGCTTTTGAAAGGTATTATACAGGAAAAAGGTAGGGATGGATAGAGAGCAAAATACTTTGACCATCTACTTTGAAGGGCACGATACACTTTATATTCGTCTCGGCTTCCAAAAATGGATTTTTTAATCCTCATTTATTTTATCTTTTTTCCTCAACGAATTCAACCAACCGCATTAGAGGAAAACCATGGAATAAAGTTTATGAGAAGTAAGCAAACTTCAATAGCAGAGAAAATGAGAAGGGGAAATTTTTTAGGCAATGCGACTTCTTGACAAGACTTCTAAAGTATAATATAACATTAAAGAGAGGGATAAAGTGGAAGAAATAAAGGAGGCATTAAACTTAATTTTTGAAGAAAAAGAAATTACTAATCCTGAAAGGTTAAAAGCGATAAAGAAGAGGATATCTGAATGGTCAAATAGTATTCCTCATCATAATTTAACTGATTTGGGAGAAAAGATTGAGTTTTTATCTGTGAAAGAAATACCTTCTTACGAAATTATACTTCTTACACTATACCAAAAAAGAGAGTTAAAGAAGGGAATGAGAATATACCAGAATGAACCAATTCCTCCTAAATTGATCGATGAAAAAATGTAAATATATGGGAAGTTCCCACTCCTTTGTTACCAGGATTTTACAACAAAAAAGAAACACACATCATAATTCCCGAATCACTGGAAATTTTTAAATGCGAAGAGTGTAATGGGACAGGGGTAGTGGGTTGTTGCGATTATTGTGAAGGAGAAAAAATTATACCTTGTGATGTTTGTGATGGAGTAGGTGAAATAGAGTGTAAGAAGTGTAAAGGAAGAGGGAGAATTATATGTAAGGAATGTGTAGGAAGTGGTAAAATACCACTCTCTAGGGATATAGTAGTGGTCTGTCCTGAGTGTGTAGGGAAAGGATTTAGGATCTGCCCAAAATGTAGAGATCATGGCGTAGTAATATGTGAGGAATGCGAAGGAAAGGGAGAGATTCCATGTCCTGAGTGTGAAGGAACTGGAGAGATCAAATGTGATAGATGTGATGGGAATGGTAAAATGGTTAAGTATTTACCTGAATTTCCTGTAGTGTTATCACAACAAAATTTAACGCTTTGACCTCTTATTTTCTTTCGGAATTTACGGCTTTTTAGAGGCTTTACTTTTCAAAAAAGCTTGACAAAACAATTTTGTTATGA